>Ga0209454_1000259_pt1 | contig 29288 bp, 22 predicted proteins | sample WorMetHERISLAND1_2_FD_187400 | JGI IMG/M metagenome (GOLD analysis project Ga0209454, IMG submission 187400) | Marine gutless worms symbiont microbial communities from Max Planck institute for Marine Microbiology, Germany - Olavius geniculatus... | ecosystem: Host-associated > Annelida >... | reverse complement strand
CCCCTGCCCTCAGCCCTCAGCCAACAGACAGCCCGATAACCCCGATTATCATAACACAGGCCGAAAAAATCCGACGCGCCGAATGTCCCTCGGACAGGATATGGGTTCCCATGAGGGTTCCGAACAATATGCTGATTTCCCGGGCCGGCGCCACATAGCTTACGGGTGTAAAAACCAGGGCCGTCAGGACCAGGATGTAAGACAGGGGATTGAAAACAGCGACCCCGATGGCCAACCGCTTGTTGATGCGCCATTGGTGTTTTACTTCGTCCCAGCGTCTGACGGCGTAGGGACCCAGCACCAGCATTCGGGTGATGCTGGAGGCCCAGTCGAGGATTACAGGCGGCACCATCAACGCGGCAACCGCGTGCTTGTCCCAGAGTGTGTATGCAGCAATGACGACACCGCAGCCAAACCCGTATCGCAGGGCCCAACCGGCAGTGGTTTCACCTTTTCGTTCAAAAAGCGCGGTTCCACCCGAAAGGTAGAACACACTGAAAATGACCAGGATGCCCCCCACAACCGCCATTGCTCCCGGCCGTTCGCCAAAGATGACAATCGCCGCGCAGGCCGAGAGCATCGGGCCGGTCCCGCGTGCCAGCGGATAGACCACTGACAAATCGCCTTTGGAATATCCGCGCTGCAGTACGAAAAAATATAAAAGATGCAGCAAGGCACTCACGAATATAAATACCAGGCCGGTCAAACCGATTTGGGGACGCTCCATCCAGAGGATGGTGACCGATACCGGTGCATAGATTAGCGACGAAAGCGAAGCGAACAGCCAGATAAATACGACACCGCCGCCGGCTCTCTTGGCCAGCAGATTCCAAAATGCATGCACAAAAGCAGCGGACAGTATAAGTATAAGGGCTAAGCTGTTCATGATGAATGATTTGAAATAGCGGCTTTTTGGGCTTTTAGCAAGCCGATTTTGATGGTAATAAGAACAGCAACGAGCAATCTGGAGAATCCGGCTTTGATTTCATCCCAGATGGTTAACTAATGTCGCAGATTTTGCCAGCAACGTTCAGGTTACAGGTGTCGGGTGTCAGGTGTCAGCTCTGCCACCGGCCGCGAGTGTCCAGTCAAACCGAGAAAGAAACTTCAGAAGGTACATTTTAGATTTTGGATTTTGGATTTTGGATTTAAGGTATTCTGCCTGTCGTGAGCTTTTCGTCGAACGGTCCTTTTTAAAATGACTGAGCGACGTGTCGGGTCGTCTTGTGGGGTTGTAGCCCGAAGGGCGACCTGTGGGGTCGTAGCTCGAAGAGCGAAGCCCCAAGCCGAAGGCGACGTGTGGGGTCGTAGCTCGAAGAGCGAAGTCCCAAGCCTGAAGCGATTCCACCATTCGTCAATCGACATTCGACATTCGTCATTTCTGGAAGTTTCATAAGAGCGGAGGCCGCTGGCCGCTGGCGTCCAGTCTGATCAGAAATGAAACTGCGCCAAATCTGCGCAGTATCTATGAACTCATTTGCCGTTTCGTCCTCGTCCTCGTACTCGTCCTCGTCCTCGAATCTTTTGAGCCGCTTTCAAACCCGATGACGAGGACGAGTACGAGGACGAGCACGATTTAAAATCCCTTTCTAGGGGTTAATTCAGATGTAGTTTCACACGAGACGTCAGAGGTCTAAGGTTTGTTCTGTACTCTGTCATCTGTCATCTGCCTTCTGACATCTGACACCTGAAACCATAATGTCATTGGACAGATGGCTTAACCGATTATTTCTGATCCCCGGCGACTGAGGTTTACTGAAACCCAAGACGGACAGGAGGCGATTCGACACAAATGTCTCACCACGTAACAGAAGAGCTGGCTGATTTTATTGAAAATCTGGATTTTTCGGACTGTCCGGCAGAAGTCATTGCGGCCGCAAAACTGTCTCTGCTTGACTTCATCGGTGTCGCCATGGCCGGATCGCGCGCGGCGCCCTTGAATCGGATTCTCATGGACACTACCGTGCGATTTGACAGCAGCACTGATTGTACCATCCTGGGTCATCGCTCGAAAGCATCGGCGGTGCATGCAGCGCTGATCAATGCCGTCAGCGGCCACAGCCTGGATCTGGATGACGGCCACCGGCAGGCCCTGGGACATCCCGGTGTTTGCGTCGTCCCGGCGGTTCTGGCCCTGGGAGAATCCATCGGTGCCGGCGGCGAGCAAGTTTTGGCGGCCATCGTCGCCGGTTATGAAACCTTTATTCGAATCGGCAAATCAATGAATCCGGCCATCTTCGAGCGAGGATTTCACACGACCGGTGTCTGCGGTACGGTTGCGGGAGCCGCAGCCGCCGCAAAAATCCTGGGCTGCAATCTAGATCAAATCAGCAATGCCCTGGGAATTGCCGCGATTCAGAGCGCCGGCCTGCTGGCCGTGGTTCACAGCGGACAGATGATGAAGCCTTTAAATGCCGGCAAAGCTGCCTACAGCGGAGTATTGTCAGCCCTGTTGGCCCGTGAGGGCGCACACGGGCCCAAGCAGATCTTAGAAGGTAAAGATGGGTTCGGCCAGGCCATGGCCGGCCAGTGGAAGCCATCCTTGTTGACGAGCGGTCTCGGCCAGCGCTTCACCATCATGGAATGCTACCGCAAACTGTATCCTGCCTGCCGGCATTCGCATGCCGCCATCGATGCGGCCCTGGAAATCCGAAATACCAACAGAATTGCCATCGATGAAATCCGGCAAATCAATGTCACGACCTATCCGGCCGCTTTAAAGCTCACCCAAAAAGACCATATGCCGGTAGATGTGCCGGGTACCCGCTTCAACCTGGCCTTTGCGGTGTCTTTGGCCCTGGTCAAGGGCCGGGCCGGATTGACGGAATTTTCCATGGAAAGCATAAATGATCCGAAAATCCGGCAACTATTCGAAAGAGTTCAAATTTTCAGTGATCCTTATTTTGAATCGAAAAAAGACAATATTCGCGGGGCGCAAGTTGAAGTACTAGTTACCGGCAATAAACCTTTCAAAAAACGTTTTTTTCTGCCCAAGGGCGAGCCGGAAAATCCGGCCACAAACGAGGAATTGATCGAAAAATTCAGAAGCTGCACCGGTGACTACTGGAGCGAACCTCAAAAAGATGATATCATCCACGCCATTGAAGGGATGGAGCAAATCAAGGATTTTAGGTTGTTTACAGAGCAGCATCTTTAGATTTAGAAAGCAGGGTCTCTCAGCCAGGCCAGAGATAATTCCAACGTTGCTTATATTTCTTGCCGTAGGGTGGGCTGGGAGCACCAAATGTCACTGATTTCATCTGTCAGAGGTAGGCAGAGCCCACCTTACATAAACTGTCAACGGTGGCATATAAAAACCGATCTGGATCCTTTCAAACCAGTAACAAATAACAATAAACCAATAACCAATTCCTCAAGGAGGCAATATGGATGCCAGCCAAATCGCGGAAGTGATCCGGAAAAGACTGAATCTTGAAGACCACGACTGGTCGACGATCGAAAAAAATCCCAGATTTCAAAAACTATTTCAAAATGCTTTGGAAGCATCTAGATACAGAATGGTTGCCGAAGTTATTGAATCGAAAGGCTGCCACTCGAAGCATACTGTTGGTCAAAAGCTGATTTTTGACAATTCCGGAAATTTGCTCACAAAAGAAAATCCGGATCGGGTATGTTCCTTTTTAATGCCGAATCTAACGGTTTTGATAAATGCCTTCTTCGAGAATCTTATGAACGGGCGCGATCCCAATGAGGTCATGTTTAACACAAGCGGTTGTTTCGATGCGGGTCCTTCTTGCGGTGGGTGGGGCCATGTCGTGGTTAGAATGAAAGCGGTGTTGATTTCCTGACTCAGACATAAAAGGACCAGGAGAGAAAGATGAACAATTTGATAGACACGCACACTATTGAACCGGAAGCCATCGAACGGATATGGAGCCTGGTCCCGGCAGCCGATCCACCGGATACTGCCGGTCAGGTGGCGCTCTCGTTTGAGGGTTCCGGTACCCGAACACGAACGACATTTATTCAGGCCATATCCCATCTGGGACTAACTTATATTGATTTGCCCGACTTTTTGGATACCAGGGAAAGGGCTCAAGATCTGGCGGGATATCTGGACCCGTATTACGCGCTGTATATTATCCGGTTCCAGGACCATGATCGGATGAAATCCTTTGCGGATGCTTCCCGGCGGCCGGTCATCAATGCAATGTCTTCATGGGAACATCCCTGTGAAGCCCTGTCGGATGCCTACTGGTTCCATTCCACGGTCAAACCGCTCGACCGGGCAAAGATTGTAATATGGGGACCGGCCACCAACGTGTTGCGAAGTTGGACCAACGTCGCACTAACATTCGGTGCGGACGTGGAGCTTATACCTGAAACGTCAAAAACGCTGCCGGATAAAGTCGATCTCGTCGTTACGGACGGATGGCCCAAAGGATACGCCGACCGTGGCTCGAGCCTGACGCAAGGGCATCTGAAGCAGATGGGCTCGCCGTTGCTCCTGCCCACGCCACCTTTTACCATTGGCAAAGAACTTGATTTCGATCCTTTGACATATGCCAATTTTAGCGGATACGATCAAAAAATATATTTGTTAAAAGTACAAATTGCGATAATACGATATGTAATGGAAGAACATTAGCAAGCTCATCACTAGGTTCTTATATCTGATTCTTGACGACACGTCGTGTAAAAAAGAAGGTGTCGGGTGCCGGGTTTCGGGTTTCGGGTGTCGGGTTTCGGGTGTCGGGTTTCGGGATTTAGCACAGCGATCCCCTGATCCCTCTTATGAAACTCCATTTAAAGCGAACCGCAGAATATCGAAGGGTGGAATCGCTTCGCTCAGTCGTTTTAAAATAGACAGAATACATTATTCGATGTTCGATGTTGGACGTTCGATGTTCGACGTTCGATGGTTTCATTTATTGATCAGACCGGCTGTCCTTTAGCCGGCCTGCGACGAGCTCAGCCGAATCGAGGTGGCTGCTCTTATGAAAATTCATTAACTGACGAATGTCGCTTGAGGAATGGTGGATGCCGCTTGAGGCTTCGGGCTTGGGGCTTCGCTCTTCGAGCTACGATCCGACAGGTTGGTCTGCTTTTTTAGCAACTAAAATGGATAAAAATCCTCAATTCGACATTCGTCAATCGTCAATCGACATTCGACATTCGACATTCGACATTTGTTTGAGGGAGCATATGATATGACAGCGTCCAAACCTTTTCAGATGGCCATCATTTCAGATACCCACATTCGGCACGAAGAAGACAAAAGCGATCATTGCTACCCGTCCGACCGACATGCCAACAAGAAAATCCGATTTATCATCAGACAGATCAACAAACTCGCGCCGGATCTGGTGATCCATCTGGGTGACATCCAGCACCCTATTCCGGCTCTCTGGACTCATGAATCAGCCGTCAAAACGTCCCAGGCAATTTTCGGTAAATTGAATTGTAAGATGGTGGTGGTGCCCGGCAATCATGATGTGGGTGACAAACCCCACGCCTTTGCGGCATCTCCGATTGTCAGCCAACAGGCTCACCGCTGCTTCAACAGGCACTGGGGCCCCTCGTTTTATGCCTTCGATTTTTGCGCCTGTCATTTTGTCGTGCTAAACTCTTCCATCCTAAACTCCGGCATGGCTTTGGAAAGAAAGCAAAAAACCTGGCTGGAAAAAGACCTGGCGGACAATCGCAAGTCAAAAAAAAGAGTGTTTATGTTCATGCACTATCCGCTTTATCTGGATCACCCCGGCGAAGATGAGCACTATGACAATATCGGCCCACAGGCCCGTCTTTGGCTGCTCGAATTGCTGAATCGATACAAAATCGAAGCCGTTTTCTCCGGACACGTGCACAACTTCTTCTATAACCGGTACAAGAAGACGGACCTGTATGTACTGCCGTCCACAACTTTTGTTAGGCCTGAATTCAGCGAGCTGTTCAGTGTCGGACCGCCGGACGAATACGGTAGAAATGATGCCGACAAGCTCGGTTTCTTTCACGTGCAGGTTGAGCCGGACGGCCATCGTGTTTATCCGATCCGGTCCTGCGGCCGCACATTCGACAGGAAGGACTCGCCGGTCCTGTTTGCGTCAACGGAGCCATTGTCGGATCGTTTCAGCCCGGTCGGTGTTTCCCTGCGCCACAGCTGGGCAACAAGCATCGCCCTGCCCTTCGACAGCCTGGATGAATTCGTGCGCAAACCGGTGCGCAACGACTACCTGCTCCAGGCATTATGGGAGCTGCGAATTCAAAAAATCAGGATACCCATCGGCGATTTAAAAGACACAACGGTTAAGCAGAGAATCAAAGTACTGCAAAACCGCGGACACGAATTCACCGTTTTCAGTGTGGGTCTGCCGGATGCCGACGTTTTTAAAATAATTGCCGCCAATAGAAAATTAGTGAGCGCCTGGGAGATCATCCTGCCGCGAAAGGACATGCGTAAAGGCCTCACGCAGTTGCGCAAATTCAAGCCCACAACCGGAATGAAGATCTATCTTTCCAAGATCAATACGCTTGACGACCAGAAGGAAGAAAAAGATTTTCAATTCTCGCACTTTCCAACCCACGGTTTCAGACACCGGGATCGAGAGTTGATTCAAAATCTGATAAGAAAGAACAACGCCGGCAAAACGATCGACGGATTTGTATTTCTGGTGCCAGGTGACGACCGGCCGTTTTCGGACATTCATTCCATTGCAAAATTCATAAATGATGAGAAGACAAGTGCCCTGGTTCATCTGAAAATGCCTCGTCGGGGTGAAGGCCGGGCATTTGAAGATGACCTGACCATCGCCAATGTTGTTGCGGAATCGCTCGTTGCCGTGCTCGGATTATCGAACGTGAGTCTGTTCCTGGACACCCTGGTAGATCATGATCGCGGTTACTATCCCCGAAACGGCCTCCTCGACCGGGGATGCAACCCCCGCCTGGCCTATTACATCGCCAAACATCTAAACCGGACCTTACCGGATTTCCAGGATGGATTTGAGCTGACACCGCTTAATACCAACGGCAATATCCGGGGGTTCCTGATATGGTCTTCAGGTTATATGGCAGTTCTGATTCTGTTCAGAAAGAAAACGCAACGGGTGGAATTAAGGACGGCGCCGGATGACGTAAACATTGAAAAAGCCGGCTGGCTGTCGCTCTATACCGGGCGAACCGAAAAGATTGCTCAGGTTAAAGCCGGTAAAAATAGTACCGTATTCACCCTGCCTTCGGCAACTGAGAACCCTGGCTTGCTTATTTTTGACGCCTGAATTTTGCTTTTACTATCAGCGACAGAGTATATGGGCTACATCCTTGGTACCTGTTTATTTAGATTATTCCAATCCCATGATGATTTTGAAGGATCTTTCTAACAAATTATTTTCGCCACCAAGACACCAAGACACTAAGTTTAATTTTGCTAAACATTTTTTCTTAGTGTCTTTGTGCCATTGTGGCTAATCTTTCTCCGCATCCGGCGGATACGGGTCAGGTTTTATCGGCCGAAGATTACCTCTGCGAAAGCTTCTTACCGTAGGGTGGGCTGCGCCCACCGAATATCGATTCATCCATCTATTAAAGGCAGGCAAAACCACCCTGCATCTGATCCGTGCGCTTTATGAAGATGGAAGCATTCGCGGATGAAATTCAGGTCGAAAACCCCTTCGCCAGGTCCCGCAGATAGTCCAATGTCTTAACGATTTCAGCAATGGTTTGTTCAGGAGTGAGGATCAAAAACCGCAAGGCGGCATCGGCTTTTATTTGCGTAAATGAGACCATGCGCTGGGCCTCTTCAAGCATTGTATCGTAAAGATATCTTTGCAGTGCATTTAGCTGTTCATGGGGAAATCCCGCGGGCACCAGCCGCACACAGAAAATTCCCAGATCCGGCTGCAGCATCAATTCCAGGTCGGATTGGCTGTTGATATAGGCCACCGCTTGCCTGACGGTTTCCAGCGGGGCGCGCAGCCGCTGTTTCAAATTATCCAATCCCAGATGCCGAATGGATGCCACCAGCGGCAAAGCGGCCAGCGGCCGTGTGGAAGGCGGGGATTTGAGGCCGGGATTGGGCTTGGGCTCATCTTGGCGGTTGAAGTAGTCGCTGAAAACCGCCATGCGTTGAAAATCTCCACCATTTTTTAGAAACAATACCGAGTTTGGGATGGGCGCGCCTATTTGTTTGTGGGGGTCCCAGGTAATGGAATCAGCCCTTGCCACCCCTTCAAATAAAGCTCCGTTCTCAGGCAGGAGACTGTAAACCAGTCCGTAGGCTGCGTCTACATGATACCATGTCTCAAACTCCACACAAAGATCGGCAATCGGAGCAATGGGGTCGATGGAGCCGCTGGAGGAAGTTCCGGCGGTGGCAACGACACAAAATACATCATGGTTGCTGTTCACTGATTTGAGTGTTTTCTCAAGCTGTTTGGCATCCATCCGCCCGTTGCGATCGGCGGATACGGTTCGAATGCTTTTTTCTCCCAGACCCAGCATCCGGATTGTTTGTCTGATTGAAAAATGCGCTTCCTCGGATGCCACCAGCACCAACCTGCCCGGATTCCGGAAACCCGTCAAACCCTCGCGGGCAAAATCAACGCCATGCTTTTCGGCATATCTGTGCAGCGCAAGATAGACAGCCTGCTGGTTGGCATAGGTACCCGAGTACATGAAAGTGGCATCGGCTGCGGGTGACAAACCGAACAACCGGCAAAGCGCCTGGCCGCACATTTCTTCCAGCATGACGCCCCCTGGTGAAACCTGCCAATTGGTTACCCCCTGGTTGTACTTCAAGGCAACCTGGGCCCCTAAATTTGCGCCCGCTTCCGGGAAGAGGTTGTAGAAAGAGTGAAACCCCGGATGGCCGTAGTTGACAAAATGGGGGACGAGGATTTCGTCGATCATTTTCGACAATTCCTCGAGCGCCAGTCCGTGGGATTGAAAGTCCAACAGCGGTTGGAGGGCACGTTTCACTTCAGCGGGGTCGTCGCTGCGGTAGATTCTGTCTGATGAGAGATTGGGCGCCATTCTATTATCCTCAAGCAGTCATTTTTTGATAACAGCTGCATATGCTCTGTTGGGTTTCGCCTCGAAATTCAAAGGGACTATAAATGCCTATTTTCCGTGAGTTGGGTTGAGGTACGAAACCAAACAATGTCCGTGAGGCTCAACCCAACCTACCGGGCTATTTGCAGTATCAGACAAGCGACGGTCGCTGCCCGCTGGTCCGCGGTCTTATCTAAGAGAAAAAACTTTGCCAGATCGATGCAATATCAATTTCTTACGAACTCATTTGCCATTTCGTCTTCGTGCTCGTCCTCGAAGCTTTTGAGCCTCTAAATATCAAGTACGAGGACGAGTAAGACGACGAGCACGATTTGAATAGCCTGTATTGGGGGTAATAGAGACGTAGTTTCGCACGAGCGGCTGCCTCTGGCTAAAGGACAGCCGGTCGGATCAATAAGAGAAACTTCAAAAACCAAATTTTGGATTTTGGAATGCGGATTTTGGATTTATGGTATTCTGTCCATTTTAAAACGACTGAGCGACTTGTGGGGTCGTAGCTCGAAGAGCGAAGCCCCAAGCGATTCCACCATTCGTCAATCGACATTGGTCATTCGTCATTTCTTTCATAAGAGGGTTGCAGGGGGCATGGGTCTGTCATCTGTCCTCTGTTCCCCTGACACCCGAAACCTGTCTACGATCCCGTCTGGAGCGAAGCGTAAGCGGGGACACCTGAAACCTGAAACCAATGAACCGTGCTATTGCTGTCCCGCTGGAGCCACTATTTCCGATTTCGTATAGGAAAAAAACTAGTCACTTAGTACCCGATGCAAATAGCGCCCCCTGCCTTTTTCAGCCAGACAGTCCTCACCGTCAATGATCAGCTCGCCTCTCGAAAACACTTTTGCGATGCGGCCCTGGACAGACAACCCTTCATAGGCACACCAATCCGCCCCCATATGCAGGGTGTCGGTGCTCATGATCCAGGTCACTGTTGGATCGAACAGCACGATATCCGCATCAGCACCCGGCAGCAGGCTGCCCTTGCGTGGCCACAAACCGAACATTTGGGCCGGGGCTGTTGCTACCAGTTCTGCCAGCCGGGGCCATGTCAGCCGGTTTTTCAGAACACCTTCCGAATGGAGCAGCGGCAATCGCACCTCGATGCCGGGTATTCCATTCGGGCATTGGTCGAACCGTTCCGTGCCGTGCTGTTTGGCTTCCCACGAAAAGGCGGCATCATCGGTGCTCACCAACTTAATCAGATCATTTTGGATGCCTCGCCATAGTTCAGCCTGGATTTCGCCGTTGCGCAAAGGCGGAGAACAGATCCATTTGATACCGTCCGGGCGCTTCATCTGCTCTTCGGTAAGTATCAAATAGTGAATACAGGTTTCGGCATGGACATCCAAACCGTCAATCCGTGCCTGGCCGATCATCTCCATACCCCGATTCGACGCCAGATGAACCACGAAGAGCCTGCCGCCGATCCGCGAAACCATATCGATACAATCTCTTATGGCTTTTTCCTCCACCTCCGGCGGTTTGCTCACCGCATGATAAAATGCGTCCGTTTTGCCCTCTGATAGAAGCCGGGGAACGTTGGCTTCGATCATATCATTGTCCTCGGCATGCACCATAAGCATGCCCCCGGAATCCCGCAGCACCCCGAGAATCCGTTCAAGATCGGGAATTTCGATCAGAAGACCGTCCTCGCGGTAAGTCATGTAGCACTTAAAGGTGGGTGCCCCGGCGGCAATAACCTGCGGAATTTCAGCCATGGTTTGGGGTGTGGGATCTGTAATCGCCGTGTGCACCCCCCAGTCAACCAGCGCACGTCCGGATGCTTCGGCTTTCTTATCTTCGAGGCATTGCATTAGGGATTCGCCATGCGTTTGGTTTGAAAAATCAATGACGGTGGTCACGCCGCCAAAAGCTGCGGCCCGGGTGCCGGTTTCGCAATCATGTATGCTGACCGAATTCATGAAAGCGTCGTTGAAGTGGACATGGGGATCCACCGCCCCGGGCAATACCACCAGGCCGGCGGCATCCATGGTCATATCGGCCTTGATGTCGCGCAAATCGCCGATGGCGGCGATCTTTTCATCCAGAACCAGTATATCACCGGTTTGCACGGTTTGCCCGACAACCAGCTTCCCGCCTGCAATGCGTATGGTCTTGGTCTTTTCCATTTGTTTCCTCAATATCAATTTATTTAATTATTATTCACAAGTCAGTGGCTATAGACCTAATAGGAATGGTGGAATTATGGAATATTGGAAAAATGGGTTTTGGAATACTGTTGTGTTGGGTCAATGGTCCGCCGAAGGCGGAACGATAAAATTATCAATGGACAGTATCCTCAATGAGGGACCCATTATTCCACCATTCCAGCACTCCATTATTCCATTATCGAGGCAATAACTCGGGCGTCAGCAATTCCACATATATTCCTTTAATGGTATCGATTTCAGTCTGCTGGCCCTTGCCTGGGTCGATAGCGTCCGATCTTGCTGATAGAGATACCGGACTTCACCATGCCGGAAAGGATGATCAATCCGCAAACCACACCGTCGAGCACCGGCACCTTCAACCGCGTTTCCAGCCGCTTGGCCATGTCCGCCAAGCCGGCGCACCCCAAAACAATCACCTCGGCCATGTCCTCATCGACCGCTGCTCGGGCCGCCTCAAAAAAGCGTTCTTCTTCCGACAGGTCTGCCGCGTCGCCTTCCGGATATCGCACCGATGCCAGCAGGGCTTCCATATAGTATTTGCGGGCCAACACCTGGTGATTGGCAACCGATGCCCTGGAAGTGGATACAATCGAAAAGCGGTGCCCGATCATGGATGCGATTTTCATGGCTGCCTCGGCAATGCCCACCACCGGCTTGGCGGTGACCTCCTTGATGGCATCCAGATTGGGATCATCCATGCAGGCCACAAGGACCCCATCGAATTGGTCGGCATGCTCATCGACCAGGGCCATCATACCCGCGGCCGCTTCGGCTTCATCCTGATAAGAGTCGATAAACCCGGACGCACGCGGGGTGGGCATGCAAACCACTTCAAATGCCCCATGAGCGAAATCTTCCGCAGTCTGACGGATAACAGCGGTCATTGCAATATCACTGTTGGGATTTATGATCAATAATTTCATTGCCGGCCTCACTTGATTCTGTTTTGCTGCCGGTCAGAATCTCGGAACACCAAATCCGTTTAATCCTAATCGACGGCAAAACTCTCAGCTAGACGTTATTTGTTATTTGTTAATCGTTATTTGAAGTCGGAGAACAGTTTGGATTTGCAATTTTATCATCATTGACATATTAAAACAGACTCCATTCTTTTTAAACTAATAACCAATAACGCATAACGGATAACTCCCATTCGGTTTTAATCCAATCGGGATAATCCTTTTAGTTACGAATGGCACCCCCATTCCTTAGCCCGGTAAGCTCACCGTCTTTTACGGACACTTTCCCGTTGACGATCACCCAGTCAATTCCCTTGGGAAAGCTTCGCGGGTTTTCGTAGGTCGCGGTGTCGATGACCGTCGCCGGGTCGAAAACAACAACATCCGCGTCATAATGTTCGGCAATCAATCCCTTGCGCTTCAAGCGGAGCTTGCGGGCGGGAAGAGATGTCATCTTTCTCACGGCATCTTCCCATGTCATCACGTTTTGTTCCCTGACATATTGTCCTAGAATACGCGGACATGTCCCGTAGACGCGGGGGTGGGGTTTGGAGCCCCCCAACAGGCCGTCGGTAATGAAGCTTACCGTGGGAGAAGACATGATTGCGACCAGGTCTTTCTCATTCTGGCCGAAAATTATCATGCCCACGGCTAATTTTTCTTCAACCAGCAGATCCATGGCCGCGTCGATGGGATCCGCATTACCCCTGATTGAGGCAATCTCCGCGATATTCTTGCCTTCGAAAATTTTGTTGGCTTCAGACTCGACTGAGGAAACAAAGACTTTGTCCCAGCCGACATTGGCAGAAAAATTTTCCCAATCCTTGCGTTCGCGGATGTCACGTCGAACCGGCTCACGGTCGTCTCGCAGCTTGGCAATCAAATGATCCGGTCCTTTAGCATGATACCAGGGCGGTATCACGGCATGCAAAACAGTGCTGCCGGCGGTATATGGATATTGGGCAACCGTGACATCCAGACCATTCTTCCTGGCATCTTCCAGCATCTGCAGCAATGCGGGGGCCTTGCCCCAATTGCTTTTTCCTCTGACTTTAAAATGTGTTATCAGCACCGGGATCTCCGACCGCCTTCCGATATTCAGCACCTCTTCGATCGCCCCAACGATGCCGTCGCTTTCGCTGCGCATATGAACGTCGAAAATCCCATCGTACCGTCGGACCACTTTGGCGATCGCCACAATTTCGTCCAGGGTTTGATACTGGCCGGGAGGATATATCAATCCGGCGGATATTCCCCGTGCGCCCTGCTCCATTGCTTTGGCGGCAATCCGCTGCATTTGCTGAATTTCATCGGCCGTGGCCGGACGGTCGTCCATTCCCATCACCATGAGACGGATCGCACCCAATCCAACATAGGAGCAGATGTTGGTGGCCACCTTGCGCCGGTCGATGGCATCCAGGTATTCGTCAAAACTTTCCCAGCACCACTCTATCTCCGGTTTGCCGGCCAGGCCCGCCAGTTGTTTCTGCCAATCCGGCATGTCCTTCTTCCGAATCGGTGTTACGGACAGCCCGTCGAGACCCACGTTTTCCGTGGTAATGCCCTGCATGATTTTTTGCTCTGCCAGGGGATCGGCCAGGATCATCAGGTCCGAATGGCTGTGTCCGTCCACAAATCCCGGGCATACGAATTTGCCGCCGGCATCTATTAGCTCGCCGGCTTGGGCATCGCCGATCTGGCCTATTTTTACAATTTTGCCGCCTGCAATGGCCAAATCGGCCGCAAACCAGGGATTGCCCGTGCCGTCGATGATTTTACCGTTTTTGATCAATATGTCATACATGTTATTTTCCTGGTTTTGCATTGTCACATTTTCAATGAAAGTGCCTACATAATGTTAGATGATATTACTTCCAATAGAAGGTTTACCCGCTTACGCTTCGCTTCAGACGGGATCGAAGACAGGTGTCAGGTATTAGCAGCAAAATTTTGAAATTGCGAATTCAGGAATTTAGGAATTGAAGGTATTTCTTTTATTCTAATTCCCAACCCGGTTAAACCGGAAATTTTAGCCACAACAGCCGACCATACTTTGATAAATAGCTTCAAATGGGCAAGTCCGCTGGCTTAGAGAACCACCGGCGTAGCGGCGGGGTTTATCCCCGCCAAGTCCCTGACGGTTATCATTTGTAAAGCCGCTTGGCATATCTGATTTTGGAAACCGGCGCTAATCGCCTTTCAGGCGGGGATAAACCCCGCCGCTACATATATGGTCAATCCATCGAGTGGAAATCAGCATTTGATGCTAATTTAAATCGTCATCTAAAATGCTTCGCGACTTCCGGATCCAAAAACTTCTGGACCTCGAAGGCATAGCCGCCGGGACCTTCAAAAAAGAATCCTTCAATGTTGGCCTTTTCATGGATTGCCGGTGGGGCATCAATGGCCACCCCGGCTGCCTGCAGGCGCTCGTACCAGGGATGCACATCATCGGTTACCAGGGTTATCAGTACATCTTTAGCCGTGGGTGCATCACAGTAGCCGTGTGCTTCGTCAACGATGCCGATAAAAGCCCCCCCGGCGATCCGGTATACCCGGGCAAACCCCTGGTCCACGACTTTCTGCAGCCCCAAGGTTTCCTCAAAGAAATGCGCCGGCACGGTCAAGTCTTTAAAGTAGAGAAACGTGATCTGAGATGACAGTTTCATGATATCCCCTTTTTTTCGTAGAAACCTAATCCTTTGGGCTTGGTCATAAACAATTGGCTCTGCAGTGAATCCTGTTGCGAACGGGAGCGGAATGACGGAATAATGGAATTTTGGAAGGCCGGGTTTAGTGGAATGGGATCTATTTTTATAACGATGGCCCGGATCAGTTTACAAAATCGGACCGCCATCCGCTTTCAATTCCCACTATTCCATCATTCCATTCGGACCACAATTCCAATATTCCTTTAGAAGTCTAAGGTAAACTCCGTCCCTTTAAACTCGGATTCTTTACTTGAACATTTTTTCCGGCGGTTCGGCAAACAGGCCGACCTTGCTGTGGGAAAGCCCCAGGTCAACCATGGCTTCGGCAGTTTTGAGCGCCACGGCAGCCGGATCCAAGACTTTGATATTCAAAGTCTGTTCGATTTCCGTCGCGTAGCCGGCCATGCCGGCACATCCCATGATGATCACTTCGGCCCCGTCCTCTTCGACGGCAATTCCGGCGACTTCGATCAGACGCCGCTTGGTTTTGTCCGGGTCGGCCTCGGTTTCCGCCACCGTCAGATCCAGGCTGCGCACGGATGCCAGAAAATGGGACAGTCCCCGCAGGTGAACATGCTCGATTTTCGACGCTATCCTTTGCCGGCGCGGTGTCATGATGGAAAATTTGGCCCCCAGCATAGCGGCCATATGCAGGGTTGCCTCTTCGATTCCCACGACCGGGATGTCAGATACCTCTTTGGCTGCATCCAGACCCGGATCGGAAAAACAGGCCAGAATCACTGCATCGTAATCATCCTGGTTGGCCTTTTTCACCAGCTCGAGGGTGGGAGGTATGGCATAGGCTTCATCATAGGCCGATTCAATGGTTTCTGGCCCTTTATCCGGGCATGTCACCGTTAATGCGGTGTCCGGCCGTTTGATGGCTTCCAGGGCGGCACGGATCTGATCGGTCATGGGGATGGAGGTGTTGGGGTTGATAACCATAATTTTCATCGGAGATCATTCCTTTTTAAAGCGCATCATTACCAGTAATCCTCTTATACCAGCAATTTCCGTATATCATCAAGATGCAGACGGGCATGCTCATAAGCCCAGACGATAAATCGCTCCAGCCTGCCATGACCGTGGAAGGCGTGTCGCGCCTCGCGATCCAGGTCCTCGTCTTTCATACCTTCAACAATTGCTATGGTTGCCCTGCGCACGGACCTGAGCTTTTCGAACAACTCATCCAGCGAGAGAGCGTCCAGTTTTTTCGGCTGAGAGCGGTTGAATCGGTCTACATCAAAGTCCTCGGGAGATCCCGGGCCGCCATTCAGAATATCATTGAAAAGCCACTGCATGGTGCCTTCAATGGTGATGAAGTGGGCCAGGACCTGCCGCACGGTCCACCCGGGATCTTCGGGATATACGGTCAGTCCGAGCTGTTCCGAGTTCAAACCTTTGAAGAATGTAATGATTTCATCTTCGTTGTTTTTCAATTCTGAAATGATGCCGGTGAGCCTGTCAGCCATGATATCCCCATTCTACATGCAGGTTAAAAACTCAGATCTTGAACTATAAAATGGACTTTCAACATCAAGCTTTTTGTGCACTGCATAATTGGCAAATAATTTTATGCATTTTCCGTCATCAGACTATGCATAGTTAGCTTTTATATGGATATTAATCTCTTGTGTCTGAATATATTGCTCATTCTGCCCTCCAGAAGGCCAGCGTTTCACCTCCAGGGATATTTTTCCGCTTTTGGGGTCGCCAATGTAGGGAGTTGACAATTAGGGCATGAGCTTAAAAACAAGGTCACTATTTGGCCTTAGAATGGCTTTTTTACCGCCGAAAAGATGCATATAAGGGAAAAGGCAGATTGATACAAATCCAAAGACAAAGATCGGTACTTTCTCAAACCACCCTTTTTGGTGTCAAAAAAATCACATTTAATTTCGAAAGCGGGGTTATTTATTGCATAGATCCCCAATTGTCAGGCGTTCACCGTGGTCCGGCCCTAATTCGCTTCAGATATTTACAGTTTTTTTCTTTTGTATCCGACAATACTGATTAAACCAAAGCCCACTAAAATCAGGGTTGAAGGTTCTAACACCGGACCAGGTTGCGGTTCGGGGATAACAGAAAAATCAATGTATCTGATTGGCAGTCCTCCGATGGGGTCATCAAGCGGATGGACATAGGCGATTGACTCAACCCCAAAAATGTACTCATTGCTTCTTGATCGCCACTGATACCAATCAATAGTTTCGTCCTCGTGCCATGTGTTATAAGATGCGTACCACAGACCATCTTCCTGTCTATCGTCATATCCGAAAATAGGTATAAAATGATCAGCCGATCCATCGCCATTGCTATCGACGTACGCTATCAACGGATTGCCGGAATTAACTTCTGTAACCAGATTTTCCCAACTTCGGCCAATAAATCTGCTCTCGAAATTATAGCCCCTGTACGATGCGTAGTCCTCGTGGGCGTTATCCATGTAACTGGTATAGCTCCAACCGTATTGAAGTCCTCCCTCGGATGTATGCCAGAAGTCAGCTAAAGAGGTGTCGGGCGGCGCAGGCCCAATATTATCAGGGCGTGGGTCATATTTTTCGTTATGTGCAGTTGATGAGATGTGTTCTCGGACATTTACAGTAAGCATCACATCAGAACCCGATGCGTCGAATAGATCATCATACCCATGCAGATCCCAAAAGCCCATTATTGATCCTGACGCTGTTGGACCGCAACCGTGATACCAGGAGTAGCTTGGGACACTGTCAAGGACCACAGGAATGGCAAGGATAGTTTGTGGAAGTATGATCAAAAGGCCGGCAAAAATGATTAAAATATATCTTATCATCTAGTCTCTCCTTTCCCCAATAAAAATAGCCGAGCCACCCTCAACGGTAACCCGGCTATTTAATAAAGACTCTCTGCATTCTGTTTCCCCCAAAACAGTTTGCGGTTGTCTAGTAAATTCGGCTTAATGGGAATTTTATGATTTCATAACAGCTTTGATCCAGAAACGTCAAATAGTATTTATAAGAGGCAATCTTGTTTGATCTGGTCGTTAACACCCGGAAAATTAAATTTAATAGCACTGGAGTCGGGCCGCAGCGACATATTGAATAATTGAGAATAGAGGTCTAATAACACCGTAATTGCGGCCTTAATCGGTCAGTTTTCACACATAAACTGTCCGATTAAGATCGCTGGTCTAAAGATCCTGTCGTTAGATCCTGTGGTTCTCGAAGGGAGCCTGTCGATGGATTTGTTCAAGGAATAGGTGTTCTCGGAATCCAGGCTATCGGCATTGCCGAATGGCGTTATCACCTCCCGAAGTTCAGATGTATATAATGTCTTTTTGCCCGGGCCATTTTTCGTCGAGTCTCTTAATTGGGCAGTTTTGGCGAAAAATCGGTCGATTAAGACCGATTTAGAGACGTTTTTATGACATTTTATTTGCATTGCCAATCACTTGGCGTGGCCCGACCCAATGCCGTTAACTTTAATATATCTTACGATTCGATGATGTCAGCAATAATCTTTAGAAAGGTACTTTTTTAGGGATAAACTTGTTTTAGTGATATTATCTAATAACTCAACCAAATCGTCACGTGCATCTTTCGACTCAGCGCGTCCAATTCCTATTTTCAATTTTTGCCATGCTATTTCAAGTTCTTCAATTGAATTTTGAATATCATTCTCAATTTGATAACTTCTATCCTTGCCTTTTATATTATTTAGTAAGTTTTTTGCTTTACACCACGGAACACTAACTCTCGCAGCAATAAAAACAGCAATAACGTCTAAGTTTAGTTTTGGCATTTTGTTCAATAAAGCCGACAATTCTTCTTCTAATAAGCTTGAATATTTTTTTGCATCCTCCTCACAACCTTTGTATGAGCAGGTAATCACTAAATCAGCAAGCACTAGTCTTCTGCATCTACGAAAATTTTCAAAGTTCTTTTTATTTATGCTGATATCATAGGCTTCTCTAAATGCTCTAATTGCTTCTTCTAAACTTATCATCGATTGATCAATTAATCTATCCTTATAGACAGTCGATATGTGAGGACTACCAGATAAGTATTTTTCATGTTTGAATTTGCGCCAATATAAATAGCCCTCTTGGAGTTTGAACTTTGGTGTTAATTGAAAAGGGTTTTTTGACAATTCTTTACACTGTTTAATAGCACTCTCGAACTCCCTCTCTCTTATCCATATCATATTCTGAAGAAAGGAGAGCCGTTGATAACATTTAGTTTTCTTACTATACTTCCTTTGTTCACAAACGCTTTTCCCATTTTCAATAAATTTTAAAGCCTGTTTAAAATTATTAGATTTTTCTAGCACGTGAGCGGCTAAGTAAAAGGCATTGGGATTATCACCATTAGAAATAATTCCCCTAAGTTCGCTGAATGCTGATAAAATGCGTTTTATTTCTTCAGGATCTCTAACATCCCGCTGAGATGGTTCGATTTCGCCTATATCAGGGCCAAAAATAATATTTTCAAGATCTGAAATTTTGCCCTTTTGAATTCTAAAGATATAACTTGCACTTCTTGGATGGATAGCGAAACCCCAAAGGGCTCGCAAAATTCCAGAATCTTCTAAATATCGAGAAATGTTATCTAAAACCTCATTATCAATATCTTGATAAAATGTTGTCAAATCTAATTGGCCAGGTAAAGCAGAAAGAAGAAATCCTGTAAAATCGATGAGATCTTTTTCTGATAGCTGTCCGTTACCTGAAGATCTTTGCTCTAATTTTTTTACAGTATCTGCATATGCTGAAATATTTAAATGGGTCCAAAGGTATTTAATTAGCTCGAAAAGAGTAATCTGCCAACTCTCAAACAAGTCAATACCCTTTTCGCTTTTAATTTTAAGATAGGAACTTTTGGTTCTTTCTTGTTCGTTAAATGAGGAAACAATAAAATCAGCATCATCCCGTAGCTTTTCGAGTTTCTCTTTTGACTCTTCTACGTCGTCAAACTTAAAATATAGGTTCAACCAAAAAAGTGTTTCTGGGTGAATGACTATTGAGTCAAGGATTTTTTTATCACCCAATTTATATGATTCAGACTTGCTCACTTCTGTAATTGCTTTGGCTGATGATAGAAGCAATAATATGTACCTGCGATCAACAAGCTCATCAGTCTCAAATAAAGTTGAAGCCCTATCATTAAATAGGTTTACGTACTGCAGAGCAGTAGCATCGATATAATTTGCTAATCGTTTATTGGGCTTTAACTTATTAAATTCTCTGAATAAAGAATCAGTTTTTGTGGAACTATGAATAGCGCTATTTTCTATATTGCTCCAAATTTTACTTAACCATGTAATAGTATGAGGTTCGCTTATAATCTTCTCAGATTTCAATAAATGGCCTATTTTTAATTCTCCATTAATCTCAGAAATGCTAGACAAACTTATCAATTCAATATAGTTATTGAGGACTATATCTTTTAACAAATTAACATCTTCATCTGAAAATTTAATGCCATCATGATATTTTTGCAAGATGTCATTTATTTTTTGATCTGACAAAAATTTCAATGACAATTTTTTTAATTTATTCCTTCGATAATTATATTTTTTACTGCGAACATAAAATCGCAAACTAGCTACTAGTTCTTCGAGATAAGGTGGAAGTAAAACATAATTCAGACTATTAATTTCAAAGAGTTGTCTTAAACACCCATGATATGATACAATTTCCATACCGTTAATATCTGATCGAAGGATATCAATGACATGGTCAATATGTTCAATCTCTTGGGGCGCTTTATCCAATAGCCTTAAGAGATAGCTACGATTGGGAAATGCGTATTGATTTAAATCATAAAAGTCTAATGCATAAATAAATTCTATTTCTGGGTAATTTAGCTGTACATTAATGAGATGGATTGCATGGTCTATATGATTTGCAATATGCGCCACTCTGTTTACTAATGCAGAAATTTCTTTTTCTTGCATTAAAATCACCAAATTCCTTTACGCGACAAGGCTTTTAAACTCAATAATCTTATCTCCACTTTTAGAAAAGTCAAGTTTACACTTTAATGCCTCATCTAAACTATTAGTAATACTAATCCACTTATCACATAGATGCGCTATTATAAACCTTTCATCACTATTCATATAATAGGGAGGTGTAATGCCTATCAGTTCTTGGTGGATATCTTTCAATAATTCTGATATACTATTAAACTTATTTGAATCTCTGCCAATTACCATTTCATACCAGAATAATATCTCACCAACAGCTTCTGCCGACAAACATGGGAACGCCTCAGCTTCTGACCAATCTTTAGCAATTTCCCAAATTTTTTCAACACTCTCTTCGAATTCATAGCGTTGGGAAAATCTGAACATAGTACCATATCTTTCGTGGAGAGCTTTATCAAAAGCTCCTATTGTCCAATCTTCATCATCTTTTAATTCTAATAAGGCAAGGTAGGTATAGCTAAGATTGTATGATAACTCTTTATTTATATGTAGCTCTAAAACTGAATGTTCAAGGCATCTATGTAGTAATCCTCTATTTTGGAGGAAACAGTTCTCGATAGGCTTTAGCAAGTCAACACCGTTTCTCCTAGAAATACTGACTATATCATTCCACTGCATAATAAGCGTATCTGATAAGTTATCTATATTTACTGTTGTTTTAAAATCCGATATTGGTCTTTTCCCCTCCATACCTTCAAGCACACAAATCCATAACGCTTGGTATGCCAATATTTTCCATGAATCTAATTCATCTCCTTCGATTAAGTTTGAATTTCCTTGAAGAATGTCAAACCAACATTGAATAGATGAGCGATCTACTGTAACAAATGAGGACCTATCAGGTAAATTCGATACAACCTCTCTTAGCAAAGCAATATCTTTACTTAATTCATCTGACATGTAATTTGGTTGTACTGATCTATCTCCATTGAAATCCAAATAAACATTTTGACCTAAGGCCGCAAGCGCATTCTCAATGGGGCCAATTTTAGAATCGTGATCTAAATCAAGCATTCTCCTTACCTGCTTTGGATCAATTCCCAACTTTTTAGCAAGCTGCAGTTGAGATATATTTTTCTCTTTCATCACCTGATATATCTTTAATTTCAATTTGACCAGCAAAGGTAAATCTACAACTAATTGATTGCGCTTAGGCTCAGAGGGTTCTGGAAGCAACCTCTTCTCCTCGATATAATAACCCAAAGCTGCAATAAGGGCATCTGTTGCGTACTCCATCAAATTTGAATTATCTGATCCAACTGATATTGCTTCAGGAACATCATCAAAGGTGATTACATAGGTTCCATTTTCATCTGGGATAATTGTAACAGCATACCCTTGTTTCACTTTTTCCCACCTCGTTTAAAAACTTCATCATAATCAAGATTCAATTGTTTACATATCATTTTAAGATAAACCGGCCCATAATCACTTGGAGATCTGGGAAATGTGGTAAACTTATCTCGATGCCGCAACTTATAGTGCTTTTTTCCCCGTCTTGCTAAAACCTCAACTCCGGCCCTCTTCAGCTTCGATAGAACTTGTTTACCCTTCATACAAGACGCCTCTGAATCATAGGACACTTCTGTCCTTTTGTCAATAGTTTTAATCCATATGCTTGAATACAATCATATTTAATAGATAATAAATATTATTAATTCAAATAGATAATACATAAAAACTATGTGCCACAAAAATTGCCAATATAAAGTATACTGCTGCCCAAACACCATAAGGGGTGCTAATTATTCGGCTTCCTTCAATTCTGCACAAAGATCTATATGAATTAGTAAGTCTAATAATTGTGTCTGTTATACAAAAAACAGTGGAAAAAATTATCAAAGAGACACCAATAAGACTTTTGCTTATCTGCATAAATTTAAACCATGATGCGGATAGAGCTATGATTGGTATAACGTAGCTCAATAGTCCTGCAGACAAGCTATATACTATATCGGTTAATGCTTTATTAGTACGGAAATGATATAAAAATAGTTTAGTATATTCAATTATGAACCAAGGATCAGGATGTTTAATTATTGTTGCACCATCCGGAAATACATCTGGCAATTTTGAAATCATATCCCACAATCGGTCTAAATAATATCTATAATAACTACTTATAATTGTGATCAATATTGATAAAATTATAAGTGTATTGCTCAGATCTACTTCGATCTGGATTAATGGAATTTTATGGCTTGAAGGCTTACCCTCAAAAACAGTCCACAATAAGTATATAGATAATAAAATTAACGGAGCGAATAATTTGCGAGCTTCATTTGCGGCAAGTCGCACACTAGGAAGGTATTCAGTCCAGTTTAAATTTTGGGGTAGCATGGTCCCTTTAAGATTTGCTCCCGCAAACTGACTAAAAATAACATATGGCACATCATCTATCTGAGAGTCTCTCATATCTGCCTCTGTAAAATCAGCATACCTCAGATCTGTTAATGTGTTTTGTATATTTTCGCTTTCATTGATCTTCACAAAATCTGTTCTAAACAAGTTAGCTTGTCTAAAGGAGGTTGATCGCATTTTCGCACTTTTGAATTTACAGAAGGCAAGGTCAGAATTATCGAAAGAGACGTCATCTAAAACGGACTCAGTGAAATCAGCATGGCGGATAGTAGCACCCTTGAATGTGGCGCCGTCAAGGTTTGCCTTATTAAAATTTGCGTATCGCAAATCATAATCATCAAAATTGACTCCTGATAAGTCATAATTTGCCCAAACAATAGGAGTACAGGGTTTATTTTTTTTGTGTAAAATAATCCATTTTGAATGGTTTTCTAATAGTTTAGTCAATTCTACATCACTTGGGCGCACAATATCGTGCGTGTATTTCCGGGTATCATCTGGTTTACACATAAAATTTTGATTATCATACTATTACGCGTTTTTCAAACTACTATTAAGACCAGTTATAAATTAAGCAATTATTAATAAATTAAATTATTTTCATTATTTTTTTATTCAAATTAATTAGAACACTTACTAAAGGATAAAGAAAAAAGCTTATTTATGGTGGATGGTCAGATTTTAAGAAACAGAGGTAGAGGCGTCAGGCCATTTTAAAATATTTTACTTTGAAAAACCTAATTCAAAGACGTGGGTCGAGCCATGGGGTCGTGCCCAATGCCACTATTTTAAAGGTAAGCTACCGAAACTAAACAGTTTGTTGCCGAAGTTTTTGCTCCACCCCCTACCTTTCATCATAACATTTCCACCACTCACTTCTTAATTGGTAAATTTTCGGTTTGACAAACGTCACTATTTATGATGTGTTACTTTTCTTCACCGGCATTTCCTTTTATTATTCACCTCCAGGATTATCAGATTATGGAAAAAGAGGAAATCAAACAACTACTCTTTCAAATCTTTGAAATTCTGCTTGGCTAACAGCTTAGAGCTAACTGTCAGCTTCAGGGAAAATCTGATGACCAACCTATCCTTAGCCCTCGGCGGGACAAAAGACGTCAGTCTTTGGTTGATTTATTCTTAAAAATACTGACTAACAAAGGCAAGCCACTGCATGTCGATAAACTCAGGCAACTATTATAGCAACGCTTCGGACGGCTCACTGACCGCGACACGCTGTCCAGTGTCTTAGCCAAAAAAGCCCAGCGGGGCATTCTGGTGCGTCAGAGCGCTCCGGCCACTTTCACTCTCATTGATACTGAGGAGGGTCATCTTGACAAAACCTGATCTACAGTTGCTAGCACAATGGCTCGATCCGGCCATCGTGGCCGCCCTAGAAACGCGACGACGAATGAAAAAAGAATGGCACCGGCGTCGTAGGTTGACAAATTTGCAAACTGTGTGGCTGATGTTGGCCGTCTCGTTGGATACACATCGATCCAGCTTGCATGATATCCTGAGCCTGGCTACTGGACAGCTTGGTATCCAATTCTCGGTTTCGGTGGCCGTTTTCTGTAATGCGCGAGCACTTTTTTCCCCTCAGCTCTCTGTAGAGACCGCGAGGGTCAAAGCTTGAATAGTGAATTATATCATAACTTATCTATCTAATTCACTATTCAAGATTTGACCCCATATCGTCCTTGTTTGATATCAACAGATTTGCTAATTTTATTTCTTGCAATTTTTCGCTACGGAATGACGAAATGATTTGGCTAATTTGTTTTAGCGGCGTAATACTTGCTTATTTTTTAGGCTTCTTCTCATCCTCCCCCGCCAGTGCGGCGGCTGCGCTGGCTTCAAGCAGGGTTTTATTTGGTACGCCACCCGATGCAGCGCCATCCTCCTGATCCTCAGCAGTCGCCGCTCCGGGGACTTCCGGTGGGAGATAAACCGTGACGTTGCGATGGGCAAATTCGATACCGTGTTCTCTAAAGCGCTCCTGGATCATCCTGTACACCTCGCGGCGCACAACAAATTGTTCTCCCGGCGGGGTCTTGAATTTCACCCGCAAAATCATGGCCGAATCATCCATCTCTCTGACGCCCTGGGACTTGACCGGGCTAAGAAGCACCGGACCGATTTCCTCATGTCGTTGCAGTTCCTTGCCGATGCGTTTAACTATTTTTCTGATTTTTTCGACATCCGCATCATAGCGCACGCGCACATCCAGTTTGGTAATGATGTAGTCGCGACTGAAATTCTGGACCGCGCCCATATCCCCAAACGGGATCGTAAACACCATCCCCCGGGGATGACGCAGCTTGACCGAGCGCAATGAGATATGCTCCACCATGCCCTTGATGCCACCGGTCTCGACATAGTCACCGACCCGGAACGCGTCGTCTATCAGGAAAAATACGCCTGAAAGTATATCTCTGACCAGAGTCTGGGAGCCGAAACCGATGGCCAGGCCGATGACCCCGGCACCGGCGATCAGGGGACCGATATCCAATCCTATGGACGAAAGCATGATCAGGCTGACGATCACAAACAGAACCGAAAAAACAAATTTTCGCAAGAGCACCAGCAGAGTACCGATGCGGGAACCGCCGCGGCCGCCTTCGTCCATTTCTTCATCGCCATCCGGCATCTCCTCCCTGATTTTCCGGTCAATGCGGGCTTTAGTAAATTGCCACAAAACGATCCCCAGCAGCAGCATTCCTATGATGTTCAGGACGGTGGACGTAAAAAGCCTGCCCACCGGCAGGTCGATGCCCCACAATCGTAAAATCACAAAAAACAGCAAGGCCACCAGAAGAACGCGCAGAATAATTTTTATCAGATGCAAATGTTGTTGCAGATAGGATTTTCGATCTGCCATCAGATCGTCGTCTGCCTCTGATGGTGGTGTCCCGGAATCAGCCGGACTTTCTGAAATGTCAGCCTCCGGCGAGATAAATTCTGACGGGGCTACACCGGCGGCAATGTCCAGCAAGCGTTCGGCCCAGCTGCTAATACCGATCAGGAGGGGTATCAGGAAAACGCTGACGATGGTCGACAGGAACGCCATTTGCCCCTCAGCCAGCCCTCTGATGAACCAGAAGGCACCCATGCCGATCACATATAATATGGCAAACCAGTGCCAGCTTCTGGCAAATTTTGCGCGCATAGAAAATTTGGCCTTTTCGCCGGTGGGGTCTTCCGACCAGATGGCCCGGGCAACTCTGTGCCGGCTTTGCCAGATCACCACCACCATCAATACGGAAACGCTAAGCCCCGACAAACTGTATAAGAAAAGAAAGCTCTCCTCGCTGAGTCCGGCTCCCTGTGCGTGTCCATAGATTGCTTGTCCCTGCAAAAGATAGGCAATATCGGCGATGACGATCGACGTTACAACGATGGCAATGGTCCAGCGGTAAAGGAATTTGGCATCTTCGTCCGGCAGTGGGAATAGTCTCAATCCCGGGGCCGCGGGGGATAAGACAAGGTTGGCGGCCAGGTTAAAAAACCTGATGTAATAGCTTGGAAGGAGTACGCCGGAAATGAGGGCAAACCCGGGATCGCCATCATCGTAAAATATGGCCCACAGCACAAAGGTGGTCAAAATAAACGTACCCATGCCCAGCATATTCAACAGGAGGCGAGAAAGCACGCGCCCCAGAAAGTGCAAACGTCCCAATGGAGCCGTGTCCAGGATCTGACGCCGCAGGTTCTCGGTTGATTGTCGCACCAGTAACTCGACGGCCAGCCCGAGGAAGATAAACAAAGCTGCGATAAAAAGGGTCAGAACCAGGTGTCCGAAACCTCTGCCCAAATTTAAAGTATTAAATGCCGCTGCCCATTCACGCGTATCGATGGTGGATGTGGGTTGGGTGAAAAACGAAACCAGCCGCTCCTGCGCACGGGAAAATGCCTTTTCGCCATCTATTATAAGCACGGCAAATTCCTCTCCCGATCTTACGGATTCTTCATTAAAGGCAGCGTCATTCAGCCCCTCACCTTTGGCGACCTTTTGGTTGAACATCTGCCTGGCTTCACCGTTGGGTAAAGCCTCCGCGATGGCTTGAATTTCCTCTTCGCTGAATTGAACAGCCAGCTGGTCGCCGGCTCCCTTTGAATCATCTTTTTCTGGAGTCACCGGCTTGGTCGTCGTATCGGATGCCGGCGGGGATGCCGCTCCGATGGGTTGACCCGCGCATAAAAAGCATAAAACGAATACGGCCAAGATTGACTTTATCTTGAAAGTATTGTGCGCCATTGTTTCCCCCTTTTTTTGGCGATTAACTGGGTCAAAATATTTTCAAATCACATGAGCCCTGCCTTGCGCAAAGCGCTAATCAAGCGCTTTCTGCCGGCCGGATCCTTGATTGGGGAGCGCAAGGCCTTCCGCCGGCCTTCCCGCAACACAAAGAATATGCCCCAACCACGCATGGGCATCCGCCCCATTGGGATTGAGGACGATGGCCCGCTCGCCTGCCGTGATGGCTTTCTCATATTGCCGACGATGAAGGTAGATATAGCCCGGCGAGGCGTATGCGAAATCCATATTTACACCGTCACCGTATATACGACCTTCTTCCTGAATGACGGCACCTAAGTTAATGCCAATGCGGAATTGCATTCTACGGCTTTCTGGAAGCTCGATATGGCGTGCACTGATTTCTTTCTGTACGGCCACACCGCACTGCACAGCATCAACAGCACTGACAAATTCTGCCGGCAGATTGTCAACCTGGGAATCCAGCTCTTTGCCGTTGTGCTGTTGGATGAGAGTGAAGAACAGCTCAAGGTAAGCTGTCAGTGTGCGGACGGTCACTCCGTCGTCATCACCCATGAGGCGACTGTAACCTTCGACGTCTGCACTGAGAATTGCGGTGAGTTTACGCTTGAAGCCTTCATCTGCCATGGCAGCACCCCATGTTAAGATTTCAAACTTAGGAACTCAGTATGTGGATTATAAACGGAAATGAAGTATCCGATGAGCGGTAGGTTTCGATTCAGCAATTAGAAAACAGCAGCAGGATCGGTGGAATAGGTGCTTCAAAGATTATGTAACAGCATTTATAAACAAATCGGTGGGATTTAGTCAATCATTATCAAAAGTTCCGGCAGTTGGTGATATCATATGGATACATTACGCTTACCCAAAGTCGATCCTAATATCAAACCCGGAAACCAAGAGGCGGTAAGCCATGAAAGTTTATCAAACAGCCAAGATTTGGATCGATTACCACATGACAAACTCGAAAAAAAATACCGTCCATGCATCTTTTTTCAACTTCGTATGAAGCTGCCCGGATAATGGTAAAGTAGGCTGGAAATATGAAATTGTGAATGTGGTTTCGGATTAACTGGCGGTTGGAGATAGCAGTGCGGTCAGAAGTACAAACAAAGCGATCATTCCTGCAACGGATAGCTTAGGGAAAGGTCTGACAGCATATTGGCTGATCAAATAGCTCAAAAGGATAGTTGAAAGCGTTACGATTCCAAATTTGAAAAAAATTGGAATACCGAACCATTTCAATAATAAAAGTTGAACCACGATCACAAACAACATGTGAAGCAAATAAATGTTGTAAGAATTTGCAGCGAGTTGGCGATTAAATACAGAAGGGCTATTCCAATGCTTGATCCCAAACGACAAAAGAGCCAGCAAAATGGTAAACACTAAAAAGGTTCGCATTATAACATAGCCTATGGCTAGTCCAATGGAAAAATTATTTATCAAAAACAATAAAGTCTTACCCTGAAAATACATCAATCCAATACTCAATAACGTCCAGAAAATAAAATTTCCTGGAGCCTTACCATTTTTTAACCATTGATTGGAAAAAGCATAAACTCCTAAACCAAAACAAGAGACATACAAAACTATTTTATTTGCTTGAAATTGGATAAGGCTTGCAATAATGATCCAAGGATCTTTATTTTGGGTTTCATGGAAAATTCCATATATGATTATTGAGTGTACGCATAAACTCAAATTGTCAGGCAATAAATTACAAAATTGTAATTTAAAAATTTTAAATTTAGTTGATATTCTTTGAAAATTTAGCTAATTCAGCAAGCTGCTTTACTTCAGGAGCAAA
>Ga0209454_1000258_pt1 | contig 29458 bp, 23 predicted proteins | sample WorMetHERISLAND1_2_FD_187400 | JGI IMG/M metagenome (GOLD analysis project Ga0209454, IMG submission 187400) | Marine gutless worms symbiont microbial communities from Max Planck institute for Marine Microbiology, Germany - Olavius geniculatus... | ecosystem: Host-associated > Annelida >... | reverse complement strand
TCTTAATGTTTTACATTTAACTGCTAAGTGAAATGTGATTTAATACCAATTTAATTACATAGTTGAAACAACACAGTTAATGAGTTAACTAATAATCAAATGCCAAAATTTCGTTGTCACTGTAAATCTTTGAAGTGTCCACCGCCAGCTCCAAGCTTCAACACAAGTCTTTAGTCGCTTTGAAAAGTCTTTCACAACCTTGTCGATCGGTCTTGGTGTCAGTTTGGCCCAGATAACCTGAAACGTGTCTTTGAGTTCGGCGACTGTTATGTAATTTTGTGTCTGTCTTCTCTAACCTAAAACTTTTTGCAAAACCATTAGAAGAATTTCAAAATTCCAAAACATAAAAAACTAAAAATTTTCTCCTCGACAAAATACTGTTCAAACGAACACGGAGTCTGTCCAATGCATCTCGATAGCTAACAGTAAAGTCCGTATAAATTAAATGAGTAAGGTGTGTTGGCCAGTGGTAAAAATTAAAAAGTTTAATTGCTGCCTTAAAGATAATGGGGTTACGATCTTCACGTTTTGGGGTCACGTGATGTCATCAGTCACGCGACCATTCGACTCGCGGTGGTCGACTTCCTATGGGTAGTGCGTCTATCTTGCACCGTTAAAAAGATATGAAGCCTCAAACGTTAGACGCAGAGACGTTTACACGAAAAGAACAAAAGTAAAAGTCAAAGAGAAAAAAAAGAGGAGGGAAAGATAAGAGAAAGGGAAAGTGGAAGGGGAAAAAGGGAAAAGGGAAGGAGAAGGGAAAGGGAGAGAGAAAGAGAATTAAAAAAGGGAAAAAAGCAAGGGGAAAGGGAAGGAAAAAAAGGGCAAGAGAAATTAAAAGGGGGAAAAGGGGGAAGGAAAAGGGAAAAAAGAAAGGGAAAGGAAAGAAAAAAGGAAAAATAAAGGGAAGGGAAAGCAGAAAGAAAAGGAACAGAAGAAAAAAAAGGAACGGGGAAGCGAAAGGGAATAGCAAAGGGGAAAAGGAAAAGAAAGGAAAAAGCAAAGGGAAAAAGGAGAAGGGAAAGGAAAGAATAAGAAAAAGTAAAAAAAGGGGAAGAAAAGGGGTAGAGAAAGGGGAATGGAAAGGGGATAAATGGGGAAAGGAACAAAGGAATGGGAGCAAGAAAATGAGAAAGGGGAAAAGAAAGGAGAAGGGAAAAAGAAAGGAAAAAGAGAAGGAGATAAGAAAGGGGAATGCAAAGGGAAGGGAAGAATGGAAGGAAGATAACTTACGAAAAGTTGGACGCACGGACACTCAGGTGATTTTATACTCTGTCGAATGCTATTGCATTGCATTGGACAGACAAAAACCGAGTTTTTTCTATCCTGCAAAGCTTAGTTGTTTCCAGAAGAAAGAAAAAGATTCGCACAGACATCCAGGTCCTTAGCGATGGAGCTTATCCTCTTTGGGCTCTTTTAGCCGGCGAGGGTTAAATTTTGGCTAAATTTGTAAACGGGAAAAAAGCAGTGGCCCTCATACTCTCATCGCCACGACTATCTGATACAAAAAACGCTAGAACTCGACCTTCAATTCTCTCACACGCGCACGGCCACTAGTGTTAGTTTGCTGCCTGCAATAAATAATTAATTAAATATTTGATGAGCTTTTTTCAGTATTTACCTTCTTATTATCTGACACGTTCACATGTACTACGGTACCTCGAGCTGCTGTTCTTTGTTTTTGATCGTCTGCTTGAGTTCCGCATTTTTCTGCTGCATGACCTCATCAGCGTCCTTGGCAAGGTCACGTTGCTTTTCAAGGTCATGGCAAGGGTCACCGGAATCGCAGGCAAAATCACGTAATGCGTTAAGGACACGGTGAAGGTTACCAGTGTTACTGGCAAAGTCACGTAGTGTTTCAAGATCACGGTAATGATCATCAGCGTCTTTGTCAAGGTCAAGTTGTCTTTGAAGGTCGCGCAAAGACCTGCTGAGTTCATCGACGTTGACTGCCTGGCGTTTTAACTCGCTTAGTTCAGAGTTTAGTTGAGTGATGATTTGTGACTTACCGGACAACTGCGACTCCAGATCTAACACTTGCTACAACGACATCATCATCATCAATATCGTTACCGTCTGTAAAACTTAAATATTAGTGCAGCTATTTTAAGTCACTATAAATTGTGAATAAAAAATATCGCAATGAAATTCGACGGGCATGTGGTTGAAATTTTTTTCTGTAAGCACTGCAAATTTAATGAAAAAAACTTAAACAATTCCGGAGATACAGAATTTTAGTGAGCTAACCTCATCAAAATGACGTTGTTTGTTGACGGCGTCCTGTTCGCGTTGTCTGAGATCAGACCTTAACGCGTCCAAAGCACTCTGCTGGTGTCGCCTTTCGTCCTCTTTCTTCTGTCGCTCGACCTATACGGTATAGTGACCTACGTCATTCGGCGCTAATTCATTTTTAACAGTAATAATACAAACTTATGTCAGCCCAGTGCCGACATGTGCGGCCGTCCGCCTACAGCTGAGTACAGCTGCGCAACTCTATACGCCTAACATTATTGACCTTTAACCTTCTCCGCTGAAAATTAGCACAATCAGTTACTCTTGCCCTACTTGTTTGGTTAATAATTATCTCCGCCAATGGAACAAAGTGAACTGGTGAAGATTATAAGATTGCTTTTATCCGTGTGTGTACGTGTCCGTACGTTTGTCTGTCTGTCTGTGTACATTTCGCTTGGCGGAGATATGCACTCTAACGAACGCCATCTAGTTTTAAAAATGTGTTTGCTTTAATTCTGCTAAAAGATTAAACATTTTAATCGCAAATCACACGTGTCTGGGAGCTAGTTTGCTACTAATACTGACAAACACGTTCAAAAATTGTTAACGCTGTTTCAGAATTTCACTTACACTTTTTAGTCATATTCGTCAGCATTAACGTCGTCTCAAAGTTCAATAAACTCAAAATGTTCACTCTCTGTGTGCACAAAATTTAGAACCGCAATCGCCAAGTAAGTAAAAACGCGTGGCGCGATTAAACTATCAATCACGATTATCTTAATTGCCATCAGCATCATCTTAACCAGTTAATTGTGCTTTAACTGCGATTAATATGCAGCACTACTTTATACAACAGCGCATGTGAGTTTTAAGTTAACCTAAATCCAAGCGAATCACCGTTCTATTGGGCATGATTTTAAGGATGACAAAGATTTCGGACGTCTTTCTACCAGTAGCTGGCGCTGAGTTATCAACGATCAGAAAACAGTCCGGCTGCTTGGCCCACCTGCAGACAGTCGTTGCTGGATTTCAGTTTGGACTCGAGCGTTTCGAGACGCCGCTCGTAGTTGGCGGTGCTGTCACGTAGCTCGGCGTCGACCTTGGAGAGGTTAGAGGTCAAGTCAAGGACGTTTCTCTCCAGCTCGGCGGACCGTTGTTCCAGCGCTGTGTGCTGTTCATCAGAGCGACGGCGAAGTTCAGACAACTCGGTTGACAGTTCAGCATTCTCTAAACAAACACGATCAACTCTGCACATTATTTTCGCTATATCCTTAATAAGTCCAAACTAATTTGGAAAAAAGCGGACTATAACTACTCGTTTCGCTTTGCCAGGTGACAACAACAATTCATAAATGCATGTTTTTGCTGTGGGGGAGATCGTTCGCCTGTTCCATTAGTGGGTCAGGGTGTTCCATCTAACACAATGTGCCACTGGACCCCACAATTGTACCAGTCTGTCAAAATGGTATCTAAACACTCCTGTAATTGTAATCAATGATGTAATAGACTAATCAAATCCGACAATGACTCGTACAGCTCACTGGACTCAGACTAATTGGAATCGACGAAATCACTGGCATATGCTGTGTATACGTTTTAGCACGGTCTACAGCGTATTATGCAAGTGTGACAAAGCATAACATACGGTAGACCGTGTTGAAACTTAGTTATTGTGTAGCCGCGATCGACGGCGTGTTTTGCCTGTACGCATACGTGTGTGATTATAGGCTACAAACGCAAGACGCTATCAGTCGTCACGCTGAAGTGGATTGAGACTATGGGCACTTATAAACTCCAGACTCTATAATGTGAAATAAGAAGACTAGGTTCGTCACGAAATAACGTAATACTCCACGATGAAGCTGACTAAACGAGCCGGCTCTAATTAGCTGGACGAGCCAGCTCGATGTTTGCGCGACGTTTGCTCGACGTTTGCTTCGTGTAGGCTATGCTTTATGCACGCTTCATATTTGTTCGATGTTTGCTTGATCGTGTAAACAGGGTATACAGATGATCTGCTAACGCAAACAGAAACGGGCAACAGCCGAGGTGCATGTTTGAAACACAGTAGAACAAAGTCTAAGTCCTTCACCAGAGGTCACCTCTATCGTTCCGCTGACGTATCGGCTGGATATAGCAAATTTTGCCTACCCCTTCTCATTTAACGCCCTCGTTCGGGGTGACCCTCTTCTAATTTATGGAAAAGTTTTACGGTTCCCGAAACTAGAGTCGAAGGTGAAAATTTGGTAATTGTAGCTTGCACCGTTTTTGACTGATCCACCCGTGAGACAGACAGACGGACAGAATTGCGATGGCTAAGACGCGCTACAGCAGTAGCTGCTGTTGCGCGTAAAAACACGTGGCGCGTACGTTGTCGCTGTCGATCAAGTTGTTCGCTGGCAGTACACCGCTGGTTTTCTAGTCTCGTTTCGGCGTCTTTCTTGTCGTCTCTGCTAGCGTCCAACTGACGCTGCATTCGAGCGCGTTCAGCTGTCAGTTGCTCGTCAGCCGATTTCCTCTGCTGCTCCAACGACTCGCGCAACGCCGCTGAACACATTGCCGCAATTAACGACATCACATCGCCGACATCGGCACAATGAAGACTGTGTAATGCACTAATGCAGTACAAATGAGATCAATTCTATTCAAAAAGAGAAATGCAAATTAAGTTGTTATGAACAGTACAAATGTGCTATGATATAGCAATGTAAAGTAGGTTATATACAATTAAAAGAATCGGTAGCCTTGACAAAAGCAGAAATATTGTGGCCGTCGACCGTGTATTTGCGATACAAGGCATATCAGTTGCGTCAAACTTTTCTCAAGCTACATAATGTGAAAAAAAAACAAAAAAAAGATTACGGCCAAGCGTTCCGTGAATGTGCCGTAAAATAATAACGGTTTTGCTGTGATATTAATTACACACTTGTACACGTTGAGTTTGTCCGAGAAACTTAAAATCAAAGACTGAAATCGATATCAACAATTTAGTTGTTTAGTGTTCGTCTCACGAGATTTCGTTAGCTTGTACCCTGGGAGTTATAATGGTAACCCCTCAATCATTTCAAAGAAGCATGAATTCAACAATATCCATATTTCACAAGGTACCGTAGCGACGCAGTCCGTGCACGTGTGATAAAACATTATAAGATCACTGTATTGCAAATTTTTTGCAGAATCTGCCAATAAATTTTTTGGGGAAAATATGTCAAAAATTAGCGCAGATACGGACACAAGTTTGAGACATATTTTTCTTCCACTATATACTGTATTTTGTGTCTAGAATAAAAACAACCAGTGAAGTTACCTGCGTCGGCTTCTAGTCTGTTAATTCGCTGCAGATTTTCGTCTCGTTCGTTTTCAAGCCGTCTACAGTTCTCTTCCAGTCGTTGGCATTTCTCCGCCAACAGTTTGCTAGAGGTCTCCCGCTCGTTCGCTGAATCCAAAACTCGGTCTCTCTTCGTCTCTAAGACTTTCAATCGGTCCTTCAGTTCAGACAACGTCGACAATAGTTGCTCCGTTGCTTGCGACAAACGAACAGTCGTTTCTGCACAACGTGTATACACAGTCATGCAAATATACACGATGTATACGGAAAATACGCGCACGAATTGCATACGTCGTTGAGTCGCCGAATGCGTCGACAGAATCGCACTAATGAGGTGTTTACACGATCCAGCAAACGTCCAGCAAACTTCCAGCAAATGTAATGCTAGACGTTTGCTGGACGTTTGATGGATCGTGTAAACACCCTATAAATCCGATAATAGCACTGAACATATTGGAACTGTGCGCTGTAATTAGTAGCAACTTTATTCCAATATTTGCAACATTTCATTATATTTAGAAAAAACGTAAAGTTCTTAAGGCTCATTGGGCGGCGCTGATCTCCGTTTCCCTAGCCCTCAGCCAGACATTAGTTTTTACACTGCGAGATCACGAATACGGGGCCGGTGCATCGCGCGGTGTGCCTGTTAACGTCCCAGTTTTCGCTGGTACTCATTGCGCCTACCCACGGAGGGATGGCCAGACTGAGTTGATCTGGGTGGCTGGTTACATACCGGGATGGTCACTCATCCAAGTACTAACCGGGCCTAATGTTGATTAACTTCGTTGACGCAATCAACGACACTACCAATTGAGCCAGACCACCACCAAACCATTATGCAGAATATTTTAAGTAATATTCGTTGGTTTTTTCGTTTGCTGAATAGTACGTTGAAATTTCCATTAATATGCCTGATCTCATTGCGTCCATTTTTATATATCAGACTAAAGATCCAAGTACAATGTTAAGTGTCAGACCTTTAATGAGGTCATCGGAATGTGGGTCAAGGTCGGTACCCGATGACGTCACTACTGGTTGTAGTTGTTGTTGTTGTAGTTGCTGCTGCTGCTGCGGCAAGTATTGGTTAATGCGTTGCTCGAGTGATAAAGATGCTGACACGAGGTTATTAATCAATGATGTCAAACGTTCATTTACTCGCTTAACTGTGTCCCTGTGACATACAGCACCGTTACAATATTAGTATCAATGTCAATGTCAATAACATTATATAGCGCCAAAAATAACATAATCATTTCTGCCTTCCCACTCTCTCCTCTTTTTCACCCCGTTGCAGCATGGGTCGCTCTAGAGCTCTGGTAGCTGTCCTGTCAGTTATGTGTGCGGCAAGCATCGTGCCAGCGCCAACCAGCCCGGCTTCCACATTTGCACTCGCACTAGGTCTACCATGCAGTCATGCTGTTCATTTTTTTCACCACATGATGTCAGAGGTCGCTCCGCCGATCGCCGTGATATTTTGCACCGTGATATACGCAGTCTTATTTTATTTATTTGGTCTATTTATACGGCCGTCCTAACAAGCCGCATTACTGATCTTGCCCGTGCGTCCGCCTGTCTTTGACAGATATTATTAGCGCGCTACAGCAATGCTGTAGGCGTATTACACGGTTGTCGTCCGTCGTCGTCTGTCGTTCTCTGTAACTGGTGTATTGTGGCTAAACAGTGCAAGATAGGGCCTAGGTTGCTATTGATCAATAATAGAAAATCGAAATCATTGACCTTGGATGACCTTGAACGCACTATGATGTGCCAGTCGTGCGGTATTGTGGCTACATGGTTAGTTGCAATAACCATCACGACATGCGTAGAGTGCGACAGTCACCTAAGCTAAGAGCTTGTACTGCAGACAGCCAGCCAAATATTATAACTTATGTATACAATTACTTGTCGCATATTGCCTGGTTGAGGTCAGTTTTCATGCGAGTCGTTTCATTGAAAGAGCTCTGCTCGAACTGGTGCAACTTTTGCTGCAACTCTTCGATCTGTCTCTGCAACTTCTCGCAGCTTTCACGTTGCTGCAACAAAACACACATGTACGTATTACATCAATACACGTTTACTGATCACCGTTTATACAGACCACAGCAGTAATTAAAACACCAGAGAAAACTACACTCTTGTGCAGAGGCTTTTATCTCTCTACCTGGTAAGCAAAGCTTGCGTCCAGTCAAATATGGAGAGTGGAGTTTGTATGCAAAATTTTGTATGTAAAATTACTAGTACCACAAACGCTGTGTTTAGTTCAAAATGCGCCACAAATTGCTTGGCGTCCGGTTTTTGCTATATCTGGGACGGGGAGGAAAAAATAAGGGGTGGGTAAATTTAAGCCCAACTTCGATTCTAGATCTGAGAGATTTAGTCAGATAAAAAACTTGATTAAATTTTATTTTTAAAATTTGAAACTTCAACTCCATTTGTTATATACACTGCCTGCTATGCCTTGTTTCAGAAAAAAATGCAGACTTTATTCTGAAAATGCCGCCCCCCTTATTGCAACATCACTACCGACACCAAAGTACGGCTCTTATAAGTAAGCAATGGTATGGCGTGTGGCTTCCTAGTACCTACAGCTGCAAAAGCTGGATCGTGAGAAAAATAGACGAAATAGATTGAAAACATTTTAAATGGAAACAATAAGCCAGATTTCGCGTGTTATTGTAACAGTTCAGCGCGTTCATTCGATAGCGCATTAGAAATTAATTTCAACGTCGTGCGCAATATAAATTTACGTTTCACCAACTTACTTACTTACTTACTTTCCGTAAGATTTGCGACCGAAGCGCAGTGTACCTGTAAACATATTAATTTACTTGCATATTTGACAACTCGAAATACGATTACGTCTAACACCTGGCGTTGAGCATCTTCAAGTCGCTGAGTTGACAACTGACACTCGTCGGCCAGCTGATGTCTCAACTGCTCTATCTCTTCATCTCTGTCACTGATCTGCTGCTGCAACTCCACTATTTGCTCCTCTGCCCGCAGCTTCTGCTCGTATTGATGGACAATGTGGTCATTGTCGGCATCCGTTGACTTGTCTGATATCTCCTATACACAAATCAATACATCAATTAATCAATTTTTCAATCGATCACCTTAACCCTACTATAGCAAGCAAAGCCTATAAGCGTTTGCCAAAGACTAAGTTCGATTCTTAACTTAATCTATAGGAACAGCGACAGTAACTAAAAATTTCTTGTAAAAATTTTTGAACTTAGATCGTTATCTGAATCGCCACCAAAATTTAACCAATATTTTCCTCTAGCCACGCTCCGCTTTTCCGAAAAATCAGCAAAATGCGCTCACGACTTTTAAGTAATTTTGCAGAAAAACTTACAAACAAATACTGCTAAAACACAATCTGTTTTATAAAGCAAAGATGCTGCACTAACATATCCTGACAGCATTATATTAAATAAATGTTTAATAATAAGTTGAGATATACAGACGGTGATGTCGGTTTGTGTGGGTCTGTCGTTGCATTTAGCTCGACTTAGCGCACAACTCGGCGAATAACATCTGCCAACAGACTGCAAAACAACACGCAACTATATGCCTAAATACTGTTTAAACAACTTCCAAATATGCTAGTAATTATTTGCAGTATGCAGCATTTTCCTGCAGTGTTTCTCCGCACACAAATAGTGAATGAAACAGCGTTCATCGTTAGTTAATACAACCGTCGTGACGAAATTATTACAATTTATTTGCACAAAACGAAACTTATTTACATCGACAGACAAAGAACGACTTTAATAAACAAAAAAAATCTGCGAGTAAACAAAAATTGCAAATAAAACGAATATAGCAATAAAACTCAAACACCAAAACTGCGTTACCAGTACTTTTTTGGCCCACCCTGTATACACCCTGTATATACTCAGCACGCGAGAAAACATGAATAATCCAATCTAAAGCGTTTACAGTTGCATTCCTGATGCAAAAAAGCCAAAAAACACAAGAATATGCGAAAACGCGTTGAAATAACGCGGTATTATAACAGCGTGGTTGTCTTCCTACCTGACCGTTATCGGTACGTGCGCAGAGCGGCGAATAACACGTTACTGGTCGCTGATAAGCTACAAAAAACATTTAACAAAACAACATTCAACAACAAAATTATTTGCAAAAAACAATCATTTACAATAAATACACAGATGTACTTTTAAAGGCCACTTTTCAAGTGAACTCAGATTAGCTAGTTACTCGCCTTGTTACTTTCTCTTTCTTCTCTATTTCCTTGATAACTAGATGTAAAAAAATTTCTTATGCTTTAGTTACAGTCGAGCGAAAAAAAGTAAAAACGGGTGAAATGTTTTTTTTCTATATTTCATGACATTCAATGTAATTTTACACAACAGTTTATAAAAACTAAGCGACACACTGAACAGAACCCATATAATTAGAGTGAAAATATTGCAGCATGCATGACAAATTAGACGTAAACAGTTTTGTTTTAGTAAAACTCAGAGAGCAAATCAAAAAAACTGCATCAATATTTTTGGTAGCTTCTTATACCAAGTATAGACTTAAAGCGCGTACAAAGCGACGTAACTCAACTGAACTGACACAGTATAGATTTTGACGAACTGGCCAATAGTCAAGCAAGGCGAGCCCATTGGTCATTGGTTGACGCAGTCACGTAGGCCACCAACACCGTTAGGCGGTGCCTACTGTAGTGCATTACTGCTTTCTCATTGGTCAGTTCGTAAACAACTGAACCATGTCAATTCAGTTGAGTTACGTCACTCTGTGCACGCCCATACCTGCGTGTAGGTGTGCAATAGCTTGCTGATGCTGTAGCGTCATCTGGTGAATGTTCTGCTGATTTTCGGCTATTGTCTTTGCCAATCTGGCGTCTAACTGCTGGCGCAACTCGCTCAACTTACTCTCCAACGTCGACGCGTGCTCTGCGCATAATCACGTACACAGTGTCCACATGTACGATTCATAATACCCCGTTTACACGATCGAGCAAACATCGAGCAAATATCGAGCTGGCTCATCCAGCTAACATATAGCCAGCTCGTTGAGCCAGCTTGATCGTGTAAGCGGGGTATAAAGCAAAACAACGGAAGACGGTCACAAAGCGTTGTCTTCACAAATTACTGTGCGTACTAAATGGTATAGGCCTAATGCTAGGCTTATTATGCAGCTGAACGCTGTTTTTCAGATTTGGTTTGGAAATGTGTCTCTAATCCAGACTGATCAATCTGAGGTGCATGCAGGAAAACAGCATAAACGCTGGCTATCGCAAATATATGCAGCTGAATATGCATGCGTGCATTAAATGTCTACCTAATTTGGCCGTCCAAAAATGACATCGCTAGGCCTAATTTCGCGCATGTGATAAAATCATACAAATGACGACATTGATGATAAATCGCGTACACGCAATAAATAAACTCCGTGGTGGCGTGCCGGGAAAAGAGCAATGTTACTCCCTCCCCCCCAAAAAAAGTAATAGATTGTTAAAAAAGTGTTTTTCAGGTAAAAAGATTTTCATTCAAAATGCAAATTTTGAGACTAAAAATCCATATTTTGGAGTGATTTGAGGGCAAAACTAAAATTTTGGGCACCCATAATCTTTTCTATCAAAACTTTGCAACTGTCTGAAGAAAAATTACAACATCTTGCCCCTAACTTCTAATTCCACCACTTTGCTCAGTAGGCCTACCATCTTCCAGTCGTTTGATGTCTAGCGCGTGTTGCTGCTGCAGCGAGTGAATGCTTTCTTCAGTCTCTGACGTCAGCCGCTGAAGCCGCGTCTTCATCTCCGCATCTTTATCGCTTCTCAGCCGATCCAGCGCGCGATCGTGTTCTACGCATACCACCACACAGGGCTATTATCATAAGCTATAATAATTTTACCAATTTAGGATTTTTTGTTTACTGATTTGTTGACGCTTCGATTGCTTTCGTAAGAATTCGTTTCGAATGAAGCAATAGCGGTTGCAGAAACGTCAGCAAATCAGTAGACTTAAGATAAATGTTGTAAACTGCTATTTTTTAATTATTGTGATGACTTTTTAAATTACTGTTTTAAAGTATGAGTTATTCAAGGACAGTCACACAGAATGTTAGTTTGGCGAGAGAATTTGCATTAGCAGCTACAGCAGTCTATGGCTTAGGCCTACGTCAAGTCCTTCGTATCTGCCAGATGGCAGCGGCGTTTTCGGCGAAGGTTTGAGATCTGTGATCGCTTCTTGCTGTACAATGTACATACCGGTGCGAATGCGGTCGATGTCTGCTCGGTGTGTATCAGTAAAATGTCTGACGGTGATGTCATGCTGCGTTGTCAACTGATCCATCTGACGCTGTGTCTCGCCGTCCTTCTCTGCCAGTAGCCTCTGGAGACTCTCCAGCTGGTCTGCACGCCATAAACCTAAGTTACTGCCAGGGCTAAAAAAATTGGTCCAAAAAACCTAGCTCAACTCAGCTTTTCATCCCTCCGCGGTAGGTAAATTGAGTACCGGCTTGTCTGGATGGAATTTAGACAAAGTGCGTTCACCTTTGTCGGATGGCAGCTAACACTGTGTGATCCCGTATGGCATGTGACGATTCGTAGCTGTGATGGGTTTCCTACTCAGAGTTATACACTATTTTTACTATCATCTTTACTTCTACTACAGACGCCAAACGGCCAAAGTGCGGCTGTTACAAGCACATAGCCCGTGACTACATGTACGTACAGTTGCGAGAAAGCTGGACCAATCAAGACGCCAGATGAGCGCAGATTGTAAGAATTTGAAATGAAAGCATTAAGACAGATTCTAGACCTACGCGCCATTATAAATGTCCAGCGCGTTTATTCGATAAATGTACATAAAACATCGTTCTGCAAAATTTGTATCTGAACCGTGGTGTACAAACACTGAGATACGATTAATTTGTGGGTATACGCCATGTTTCCAAAAAAAACAACTGCACAAATTGTTTTTGTCAAAACTTCGGCAAATTTCCAGCGCGTTGATGCGAATTTGGTGAGATGGAAAATGATTTCATCTCGCATAATTTTATCGTCTTCGTCAACTTTGAACCATAAATGATCAAAGTTGGTCACTGTTGGTGGAAACGTGACGAAATTCTGACAAACACAATTTCGCACAGTTTTTGGGGAACACGATGTATAATAATAATGGTACCTCGGTAGCGAGAATGCACGAGTTCGATCTGCGTACGGTAACTTTTCTCGAGTTCGTCTTTCATACCGTACAGACGAGTCAGATTGTCACGAAACAACTCCTCCTGATACGTGTCAGAACACCAATACTACTACATTGATCACTACTACTACTACTATCACTATAACGACAACAAGAACAACGACACTACTGCTACACGTGGCTGTGGCTTAGTCACACTGTACTCTGTAGGCTAAATACGAGTACACTGCTGAATCGAACACCCACATAATACGCTGATGTAACGACAATCTGTATAGCGCTGTACTACTAGCACTAGCCAGCTACTGACACTGCTGTTGCGCAACAGAACTGTCAATTTAGTTTGGAAAACATCGAATATTTATTTCCGGGTAATTCGGTGCAGTCCCGGGGTCATCAAGTGCAGCACACGTGCTTTCAATCATGACGTGGCACGTGCCACCCGTTGCGCGCGTATCGGAATTTGCAACGCCGGTGTCACCGGTCACGACAGACGGTCATCTGCGCATCCGTTGCTTGAATCTACCTTTCTGTCAGCTGTGTAAATGTCACCTAGACCCTATTCATTTCGACGAGCCTGATACCTGTCAAGCGTGCGTCAGAAAGAGGTCGAAAAAACAACCCAAAGTTTCGTACGCCGTCGACAGAATCGTCGCTGAAATCGAAGTACCTCGACCGATTCGGACACGTCATTCGCTTGCTTCGTGAAGCACAACAGAGACGACCTTATCCGGCTCGTTCAGCAGCACGTCGATGCAAGCAGTGCTTTTGTCCATCATTTTCCGGTCCTGCATGTTTAGCGTTCGCATCAACATCAAGCGCATTCGTTACTATTGCCGAATGATGACGCCGATAACTACATGTATAGGCCTACGCCAATGACGATGCATCGACTAGTAAACGAGCACTTTCTATTATTATCCCTTTTTCGGAAATCTTCTAAGCAAATATGCAATCAGGCAAAATATGATGCGCGGCGCACTTACGTTAGATTTGACGACAAGATCGTTGAGAGTTTTGATGTCGAAGCGACTAAAGACCGTCGCAATTTCACACTGCGTCGAAGATTTATACACAAACACCAACATACATACAGACAATAGAACAAATATTATGATATTTGCTATAGCAACGTACAGAACGACAATAATAATATTCTATTATTTATTCCCAGAATCTAACTTCTGGAGTACCTACATTGGTGACTGGCTTAAGCTATACAGTAACTCCAGAAAAGTAGACCTCGATTAACAATACTGAAATATTACTGCACGAAAAATAAAGTGACATAAAAGTTTGATGCGCAAAATTATAGAAAGTGGGTAAAAAAGACAATGCTTCAATACCAACTGGTTAAGATTGCAGGTGAGAACCGTCGAAGAAATTAGGACTATACGGCTTTCTGTGTTGGCGGCTGCTGGCATCAAACGCAGTGCCACCTTGGCTGCTACTTCTACAGCTGTTAATTAATCATTAACTGATTAACTTACACGGTGCACTGTAACCACGCTAAACATACACCTGATAGACCTACATGGCATTATATGCATACCAACAGCGTACCAATACTAGGCGCTGTAGCGCGGTTAAGTTAAAAAAAAGCACCTAACGTTTTAATTTGTCTCATTTCAGAGACATTTTAGCGACGTCGTACGACATAATATTACGCAGTATTGCTGAAAATGGCGTTAATATTATCATGTTCTTGTTGTACGTCAGTACTCAGAATATTGCTGTCTTTAAACGAGAGAGATTGCGCCATTTCCCCTTCCCAGAATACTGATAAACATCGCTCCATGATAAATTAGCCAATCAATCAGTCAGTCAATCAGTCAATACGAATAAAGTCAGTTAATTAGATTAGTAGGCTAATTAACAGTACATGCAGATTATCTGACCTTGACGGAGACTTGTACATTCTCAAGGTCATCAAGTTCGGAGTTTTTAACTAAGCTCATATCGTCCTCTATGCGTCTAGCCAGCTGCCAGTTGTCTCGGTCCATTTCCGTGCGGCGTCGGCTGTCCAACAGACAGAGCAAGTTCTTCTTGTCTTCGTCTTCGTCGCTGCGCCACGAGTTCAAAGACTTGGACGCGAGTTCTAGTTGACGCTCACCATTGTCAATCACAGGTGCTGGCTGGTTTGACATCAGCGCTACCTGCATGAAGCCAGGTGTAAGAGAATGGTCCGCCCGGTCTGCTGCAGCAGCAGCAGCAGTGCTAGTAGTTAAGGAAAGATGGGACGCTTCTGTACGAGGTTTGACCTCATCCCAACAAACACTCTTAAGTCTTTCGTCTTCTGCCCGTTGATCTTCGATTTTTTGTTTATGTTGGTCATCAGTCGAAGTGTGCAGACCAGAGTCTAAAGCCAAATTTTTCTCTTCTGGCTGTAGATTTTCTCCCTTCTTCGATCTTTCATCTTTTTCGACATCGTTGCTACAAATAGTTTCTCCGAGATCCAAGTTGGACAGGTTTTGGTCCAGCTTAGGTGCGGCGTGGTCAAAATCGTCTACGGCATTCTGTTCTTTACTCAACGTTTGATCTAAATCATCAAGCACTTTTTTGTCGACGCCGATCTCTGACTGTTGATCTGTGGCAATGATATCCACTGATGCTGTCTGATCGCTTGATGACGGATCGCTGAGTTCCAACATTACTGTCGACGTAACAGTTTGGATCCGGTCGCGGCTGCTACCGGTGCTGTCGTCATTCTGATCTTGTTTCAGCTTAGCAGTGGTCGGATCTACGTTTGTTGTAGAAGACAAAAGGTCAACTTCTTGTTGTACGTTGTGTTGCTTATTCTGTGTTTCGTCACCGTCGACGAAATCTTTTTCGAAAAAAGTAATCTCATTCTCTTCACCACGATCATCGGCAGAAAGTGTTTCAACCTGCATTTGGTAGTGATCTTCTGCTGTGTCGTCAGGATTTGCTGGATTACTGGAGCGTAGTGATGTAACCAACGCTTGAGATGTTTCCACCAGTAAAACCGTCTGATTATAAACAACATCATTACTATCATCATCAGCAGTAGCAACAGCAGCAAAAACAGTAGCAGTAGCGACGTCGTTTTGTTTCAGTTCTGACTGTTCAAGCCCCGACACCGCTTCAGTGGTTACACGCTGGTCTTCCGACACTTTTTCCACCGCAACAGTTTGTCTTGGCACGCCGTCGCTGCGGCTGGTGTCGCCGTCGTCTTGATTTAACAAATCAGCGGTCGGATCTTGGTTCGTGGAAGACAGCTCGCCACCATTTTCCTCCTGGTTTTGTTTTGACTCGGTGCTGATGTGCGGTTCTTGATCCGTGAAAGAAACGTCGTCGTCTTCTTGTTCTGAAACTTCAGCTTCCTCGACCTCGTATTCAGAGCATATCTCGTTTTCGCCATCACAGACGTTATGTTGATGTGCTGCGGTGGTAACGCCAGCGTCCTCGTTGATTTGAAAAGAAAGAACGTTTTCGACATCTTTGTCAGACTTGTCAGAGGCGTCGTGGTGGTCGTGACTCGTCGTGGACTCTGCAATTGGCGATCCGTCGTCATCACCTCTGATCCTGAGAGTCATTTCTAATTGTTCATTGACCGGTGTAAGTGACCGAGTATCAGTAGCGGAATCAACTCGCTCGTCGGAATCAATGTATTCTAACGTTTCGCCCTGGGTCGACTGTGCCAGCCCGCTACTGCGCTCCAGGTCTAAAGCTTTCTGTTCTTTCTCTTCCAAACTCCCAGAGATCGTATAATCACAGTCACTCACAAAATCATCATCATCATCATCATCATCATCATCATCGTGATCCACAGTTTCCGTGTCCCGATCGGCACTTTCCGCACTCCTATCCGCTGCTGGACTGTTGTTATCCTCGTTGGCTGTTCTGCCGCCGGAAATGACGTTAGAACTGTTTCCTGTGTGTTTACTTTCTGTGACGTCATCAGCAGCGTCGTCGTCGTCGTCGTCAACATCGACATCGTTATCCGATAATATTGGCGAATACATACTGCAGCCTGTGTATCAACGATATATACAATAAAATGGAATTAACGACATTATGCATAACATGGTATCATTAACTGACGATTAACAGTGCGAAAATAAAAGAATAGGCAACATAGACAAAAATAGTGCCAGAAAATTGACTACACTTGCGGTACACCGTCCTCCACTGCAAAAAATAATGTGCGATTTGGTGCATTCTTGTGCAAAAAATCGTTATTATACTGGAATTATTTTCATTGCGTCTGAGTACACAAAATATCCAGTTATTTTTAGTATATTGCTATCAGAGTATATCAATATACCTCGGCGAGCGGAAACACGTAGAAACGGGCAGCAATGCGTTAGGCCTAGCGGCCGGACCACCAACGAACGACTAACAGACCACACACGCGCACAGGACCACCTAGAGGCTGTGACTATGACTACTGCAACAACAGCAACACGACGGCGTGTGCTAGCCTATTAATAGCATAATATCCAGCCACACTGATTATTATTGGATACGATCTGCAGGTGAAATCGATTAGCTGCAGTGTTGTGCGGTAGTATTGATCATAGCTCTGTGGGTCACGTGACTCCCAGGTGCCCGCCCGATTACTGCCTATAGACCTGCCGCTGCTGCAACTACTAGTCGCTGTCCTATATCCGACCAGTGGATTTGTGGCAAGAGGAGATGAAGGGATATTATCCCCGTTAAAGTTTAGCCTGTCGGAAAATTGTTTATTTGTCGGAAAATTCGCTGCCAAAAATACAAAATCATGGAATGATAATCTCCAGGTAAAATTCAGGGTTAAAGTTAAAATTTTGAAAACTAATAATCTTGGAAATTTGCAGATGTCTGTCAGAAAACTGCCACTTCCTGCCATCTTGCCTCTTCTCTTTCAACCCTTGATGTCGCTGTAGGGCTACACAATGTTGGGGAAATGAATAGCAGCTACAAGTCGCAGATCCGGGGTGCATCGTAAGCTGCCCTAGCGGGGTCTGTGACAGAACCCCAGCCGCAAACGATTTTAATGCGTTCTTTGCGCTATATGCTTAAGCGATCTTTTTCTGATGCTAAAATAAAGCAATTTTTAGTAATTCCAAGTTGCCACTCACCATTTTTTTCACTTTGAGGGAACAGTCATTATTGTCCCTCTCAAAATTTTACGGAGACATCTATGCCCATTGCCCCAAAGAAATGACGCTTAGGGTAAAATTATCGTTCATCCAGTAAAAATAGCGCGGTTATATAGAGTATTTTTTCGTTTCTTCAAAGTTTCAGCGTTTAGGGGCTCTTTTATGCCCAGGATGCGTTTGCGGCCGGGGCCGCTGGAGGCTTGAACTTACAGCGTTCCCCCGACAGCGTAGCTAGTGGGAGTTCCCTAAAAACGCCATCCTCGCTGTCGGCCTTTGGTCTCGATTTTCGCACCTTTGGGCATTGACAACCTTCATGAGTAAGTCTACGTTAATTTGTCTGCGGATAAATCCACCCCCTCCCCCGCAAAAAAAATAAATTTGTATTGACGCCGCTGCCAGTCATGCATTCATTGCACGCTCAACAAGTCAACGAGTGGATTAATTCAGCAATCACGGGCCGCGATCAGACCACGCTGCTGGAATGTGGAATAGCCTATTCATCATGGTGTTAGTCAGTGAACATTACTGAATAGGCTACTCAACTCACAATAAACGGATCAAAAAGCACACAAAACCAAGGCGTTCTGTTAATTTTCTGAACAGTTATAATACTGCAATAACGTAGTCTAATACCAATTTTGGCATCATTTGTAAGCCTAAATAATTCGTCCAATGGTCATGATTCAAATGTCACTTTCAGAGACGATTGTGATTCTAATTAAGCTATGTGCGCCCGCAGAATGATATAAACAAGCTAAGTACATTGAAAAACTTGGAAAAGGCAGACATTACCAAAATATGACATCGTTATTCTTCATTTAGGCATTAGGGTTGTCAATGCCCATTCTTCTTCATTGTTATTCAACTGTAGCCGGTAGTTGCTACGAAAGTCTTGAAACAGAGACATAGCCTACTGAATATTGCAACAACATTCACTAGATGGCAGTATATGCTTTGTTCTTCTCCTAGTGCTCGAGACCATCATGCATGATCTACGTCTTGAGAATCCACGACGACAATAAAACAGAACAAGAAGCCTGCTGTCGCTAGGATAACTGACCGTACTGGTTGTCAGTGACCTTCAAGGTCATCTAATGTCGATGATATTTAGGTCATTTGAAAGCCAATATGCGACTTTCTATTAGTGATCAATAGCAACTATAGGCCCTATCTCGCACCGTTTAGCCGCAATAGTGCGTACGGCCTTCAAGGTCATCCAAGGTCAATAATTTTTATTTCATCTGACAAGGCGTATGCTATTTTTAATAGTGATAATTAGTTTGGCTATATCTCTTACCGTTTCTGAGATATGGCCACCGCCAGTTTTCCTTTGAAAACGCACATTTTTTTCTGTCTCCCGCCATTCAACATACAATTCAAAAAAATGTTCCCTTTGCACTAGATGGCTAAAATTTTGCAGGCCTGAGTATAACACACGTGGCTAATTATTCGTGCAAAAAGTTATCATTTACGACTTAACGCTTAGCCACAATACATCTGTTACAAACAGACAGTCGGACAGACGACAACTCATACCAATAGCTCGTCCGCTACTTAGCCTAAGTACGGTCGGCTAATAGTCTTGGTCTTGTAAGTTAGCGATAAATAAAAGTTTAAGTTAAATAAAATAGGCCTAACCTTCAATGCGCAAGTGGCACTAGTGGGCTAAACAAAATTTTCGGATATCTATTAGAGGCCTTGAAAACACAAAAAAACTATGAAATTGTCGAAACAAAAAGTCGCTGCAACGTCATACAAACCTCAAATTTGGCGCACAGATTTTAATTGCAATTTTGTACCAAAAAATAAGGCAGCGTAGATATGCACTTTCACGAGCGCCTTCCAGTAACATAGGTCTGTGCATTTTTGGCCGACCATGTACTAATGTTCGAGCCCATGTTGAGGGCTGATGCCTGTTGTCTGTCGCCTGTTGTTTGTACAGCAGGTATTGTGACAAAACGGTACGTCTTACAGCAAAAACTGTCTAAACAAATAAATACGGCTGCCCGACGGTTACTTTGTGGTACCAAGTCGGACCCATTATGACTCTTTTCATTTACCCAAACTGACCGCCCCCCCCCAAAATAGGCCTATTTGCATTGTCAGACTGCTTCAGTTAAGCTAGCGGCATGGTTACTGATGAAGCTTATACGAACTTATCAGTGCGCTAACTAATCGTACCATCGCCAACCCTCTAAAGACACGTGTTTTTCAAGGTATAAATCTTTACCCCTAACCCCCCCCAAAATTTGCATGGCACACTACTAATTATGCTGTCCTATTTCTTGTCATGCAGCCGCGCTGTGATAACCTGTAAACGGCCAGTGGACAACATCGAACATTGTACATCGAGACAGCCGCCTGTATAGTGCAGATCACAGTTCATCGATTGTCGATATATTATGACGATATCGACGGCATAAACATCTCCGTACAACTATATCCATTCGACCACCACCACCAACACCACATACCGTGCACGTGTTAAGCCCGGTTTCCACGCAACACGTGATCCGAGCGTATAGATTGTTCACGCACGTAACGCGCAGGCGACGCAAAAAATACTTAACTGACGTAGCGGACGCAAACGACGTAACAAATACAAGTAGTCTGAGCGAAGCTCATGTGACGCGCGACAACATCGATGCTGCCATTTGAGAAATCAGGGTACAACGTGCAATGAAATTAAAATGTATTTTGAGGGGCATCCAAATTTGACGCCCTGTAAAAAAAATTCCTGAACGTAGAAGCTTAAAACTTAGACTGCTATAATCTACGCTTTATGCTAAGCACTTCGTAAGCAAGTTGTCCTGTTTTATCTGCAAAAATTTCGGTGCAATTTAGTGTTAAAATATGCGCCGTAAAACAGTTCGTAAAATAATTATAATCCTATTTTTAAGTTTTAAAGTCATCAATGTTGATGCCCTTGGAAAGCTCATCCGCAGTCTTGTCACGGTAAGAGGCAAGTCTCTGTCTATCTGCAACTGTATTCACGTTAAATTATTAGATAGCATGAGCAGCAAAAATCGCACATTTCAAATGAATATTTAAATCTGACATACGCGTGTAGAGAACTCCTTAAAACTAGGGAGCCGAAATTTAAAGTGTCAAAATTCACGTTTAAACCTAATGCTACGAATTTCATACAAATTGCTTTAGTTTATCTTAATCCATTTCGGTGCAATTCACCCTAGAAATGTGCGCAGCAGCCTAAATTTATTATTAAGGTTTAAAGTCGTTCGAGGTCATCGATATTGATACCACTGGAAAGTTCATAAACAGTGCTTGTTACAGTATGCGGCAAGTTTGTGCTTGTCTATTGTATAATTTTTGTTACACTATACGAGTGGATAGCGGTAAAAATAACGACTTGTTAGAGCGTATCCCTCTTTGACCTCTTCGTTTAAAAGAAAATTCGTCACCAAGCTGCGCGAAATTCTATCCCCAAAAAACTAGTTTTTTTGTGGCAGTGCAGAGTAAAAATTTCGTAATTCTGACTCGCACACCGTTTTGATATGGCTGCAGAGTGTGGCAAACAAACAGTGTGACAGTCTGAGACAAACGGACGGACGCTTATACCCCGTTTGCACGATCCAGCAAACGTCTAGCAAATGTAGTCAAAATACACGTGCTAATTGCTCGACGTTTGCTGGACGTCTGCTGGACGTTTGCTGGATCATGCAAACGGTGTATTAGAGCTACGATTGCTAAGACGCGCTTAGCACATCTGCTGTCGCGCGTGAAAAAAGCAAGGATAAATGCGATGTGTATTCATGCGTCGCATGCGTTCCGTGGTGGATGGAAACTTCGCTTTGTGTACGGCTAATATCATCTGTGACCATCTGCTGCTACTGCTGCTGTTGCCGTATACCGCTGCCATCGGCGTGAAACGTTTTGTCGTAGCGGTGACAAAAACGACGAATAGGCTTACTACTACAGCTGCTGGCGACTACTACTACTACTACTACTACAAATAATTGCATGGGCAGACCGTCACGCAGACCACGGCCCACTAAGAGCCCTCGCACATGTGGGATGAGATAATAAAATATAGGTTAATGGAAACGATTAATATTATTATGAGACGTTCGCCGTCGACACGGTTTCCCACTGTTTATTACAGAGCAGAACGTAGCGATGCGAACCCGTAAATAAGTTTTATTGTATCGCACAGCTAACTCACGGTTGCCGTAACGTGAAACTGGTGTCTCTGGAAATAAATCCGGGCCAAAATATTCCTCAACGATATGCCGTGCCGATATGCCGCAAAATAAGTTCTTCACTCACACGGAAGTCGTCGTCTTATTTTTACACACAGGCGAAAATGGAAAGAATATTTTTATGACCGTTGTTGGCGACAATAATCTTACACAGACAAACATAAAACAGAAAGATTCTGTCCAGGGTAGATTTTCTTCGACGGATTATGCTTAAGCGACATTTTGTCTTTTTACACACTAGAGCACTGCTACTGAATCAGCTGTTTCGATGCAGTGCCATTTAAAGAATAACTGTTAAGTATCAGAAAAAGAGGTGTGCGCTGTCCGTGTGAATTAGTCAATCCACGCACTCCGATCCGCCAGATATAGTTTAATTATCTTTTCGTGCTTCTTATCGGGAACAAACTGGCATGTCATTGACGATATTAACGTACATGTAAATAATACGAACTATTTTTGCGTTTTTTTGTGTGTTTTCAATTACTATTTTATTACGTTTTGGGTTTTTTTTACCGTATTTACGTTTTATGTTATGCCAGCATGATCTTTCTGCGTGAAAACAGAAAATCATGCGTCCAAATAACTGTAAACTGCGTATATTGTAGGCGCCCAACAGTCATGCAGAAAATAAAAACCTAAATATTTTACATACTAGTGATCTGAGCAAGACTTTTCAAGACCGAGACCAAGACTCCAGGCAGCATCGCACGCTTCAACGTATTAATTCACGTCACTCGATGATTAATTAGTTGCAGCAAAGCGTGCTGTCGATGCCATTTAACACAGTAACTATATAGTTAACTTTGTCGAAATATTTAACAGTAATTGTTAACAATAAGTGTTAAAAATTTTTTCGGACAGTGGTAGATTCTGGCAGTAGCGTAGCCAGCAATGTGAATCGAAGTAGCCTCGTCTCCATTTTCCTCCTTTTCACCCTTTTCTTGCCTTTTTTCTTTTTTTTCCTTACCCCTTCCTCCCTTTTCCTTTACTTTTTTTCGACCTCTTTCCACTTATAAGTAGGACCCTTAAAATTTAGCTATAGGGTATGGGGGAGCGCTGTAAGCTCCTCCCGTGGAGTCTGAAAAGGACCTTCAACCGAAATCGAATTTGGTGCAATATAGTTTTAAAGCATGAGATCTGGTGGCTACAATTTTAATTATTTTTCAGAAAAATGATTACAATTGTTTTCTGAGCATCAACTGACCAAATTGGCAAATTGAGTGCAGTTTAATCGTGCGCGTTTGTTTTGTCTGAGAATTGGGGGGCTGGGACCCCTGGCCGCCCTCTTGTCTACGCCACTAAATTCTGAGTAGAAAGTCTGTCGTATTGAAAGTGATGAGATGAAGCGTGTGACTGCATCCATGGCGGAGCGTCAATTAGATCTGATTCTGTCTACATGCGTGCTCGCTCGATCCGTGGAGCGCCCGCGTTCAAACGACAGAAAATGAAGTCTGCGCAACCAACCAGTCACGACATTACCAGTCTTCACGACGACGACGCACCATAAGCCTACGTATCCTATACAGTGTATACGTGTGATGTCTAAGACTTACACTGTGCTGACTGGAGGTCATGAATCACGGACATCAAAGCTCAAAGACTAAGAAGATGATGATAATGAAATGATAGCAGATAATAGGCGTAAAATCAGCTTCACTGCAGATGCGGTCCACTTAACAGACAGGGGCGTCATTCTGAGAGGCCGAAAAGGGAATAGGGCCCCCAGTACGTAATGTAGCCAAGGTATAGCAAAGATGAATTCATGTCCCAATCTTTTGGCTAAAACTCATGCCAGGGAAGATGAGGCCAAACATTTTTATCGCTTATTTGCTATGCTATCGCTGCACCAAAAGTATGAAGCTAAAAACGAACCAAATTTATTTTCGCGTGACAGTAACTGCAAAAACGATGTCCCAGAATACGCAAAATACGCTATAGACGCTTCTGCTTTTTGCTGAATAAGCAACCAGAAGGATTTAAATGCCAGAATAGCTTATGTATGCCTGTGCAGTGACCTAAACGGTTATAAGTCGAGTACGTGCTTCGTAGCTTCATAGCGACGCTAAGGGAAGTCCGTGTCGGTGCAGTACGACGTACGGCGGATTGAGTTTTTAGAGATCTGCAAACCGCAACAGCTAAGAAGTAAGTAACAGTCCGGTGTGTCGTTGCTCACTAACAAGTCTGAGAGGCAATTCAGCAACAGACGGACGGACGGACGGACGGACAGACGAACGGGCGGGCTGAAAGTGCACAGCGCTCTCCACACTGCGTGTCGGTCCCGGCGCACTGTGCACGATAAGTAAGACGGACGCAACGCACGCGCTGGTCGTCAACTCACTGTGCCGCTTTACGAGTCTCCGCGGACGAATACGCTGGTCCACCTCCGGAAGGGTTGTCGGCACTACAGCCTCGCCGTAGCTGTATCACTGCGCCGCGGCGACAGAGAGTGAACGAAGCCATTTGTCTGCCAGCTGACGCGCCGCGTAAAGAATGACCTGCAAAGTATCGCTTTGATTACGCAACTTCCTCTTCACAACATTCGCCATCATGACATAAATGAACGTCGACCTACAGGTAACAGTCCTCGGTTCTAGACCAACGTCGACTGTTAGCAAATTTTTGCCTGTGCTCACGGTTTTATGTTGTTCCAGTTTCTCTTTGATTTTAGTTTTCGATGGTCTTACTTTTTATAGTGCTTTCAAAGATCAGGTTTTTGAGGTGTAGGCCTATACAAAGCGGCATGACTGAACTGAACAGAACTGAACAGAACTGACCAATAGGCAAACAGTAATGCAGTTCGACTCAGTTCAGTTTTGTTGCTCTGTTCGCCATTTTCTCGACTTTTTTCGATTTTTTGACATGTCATTTTAAAACTCTAAAAGATGGTAATAGGAGCATCGGAAGACCAAAGAGGACAGAAGACCTGGAGATGATGGGCATAGACTGGAGCCACAAGACGACTGCTGCCAGCGATCGTGCCAACTGGAGACGGATCGTCGACCAATGTTCCGCACGGAACTGGAGGAACTAAGTCTGTGTCTAAGTATTTTAAGTTGCACATTTTTCTCATTTAGTGTCAGCTTCATGGAGGACTCGGCTACCAAAATTTAAGTTCTTCTAATTATTTTTCGATCAAAGGCGCCATATAAAAAGAGGTTAAAAATTGGCGATTTTTAACCAATAAATCATAGGGAACGCTGAAAATGCACGACGTGAAAATGCAAGACAGGAAAATGTAGCACAAACTGGTGAAAATACAGGAACAGAAAAAGGGGGACAAGAAACGTATGGAACGCCGTATGTCAAATAACTTTTGACTTTAAGATTTGACTGGTGACTATTCGACGGCATCAGAGCTGGTCATTTTACAGCTTGTTCAGGCGTAGTGAAGTATCTGAAATTTTTGTCAGTCGGTTGCGATAGATCCGCAAAGATAGTCGACGACTTGCAGTTCTTCTTGGGGGTAACTTTACCTTGCTCAAAGACATAAATCCAATAAATGCTGATGCTGTTTTTTGGAACTGTACAAATGCATTTGTAGGCTATGCCTATGTGAATAGTTTGCTTCGATATGTTATCACGACTATCCAAACGAATCGAAACCCCACCATAAGGTCTTATGACTACCCAGTTTTTTTCAATAAATAATGATTGTTTGTATGTTATATGCGTCGGTCCGCTTTCCATACTAACATGTCTCGCATTTTCCAGTCCTGCATTTTCATGTCTTGTTTTTTGTGCTTCATTTTCTGGTCCCGCATTTTCAACCCGCTGTGCCGAATTTTTATGTCGTGCATTTTCAGTCGCCGCAAATCATAAACGGTAAGCGATAAAGCTGACGTTAAGTAGGCCTACTAATAGCTAGGCTACCGTATTCCATAATGCCTACACGTTTTTGATAGATATGGGCTAACGTTCAACTGTACGTACATGCATAAATCCACGCTAAACGGCGCCTATAGTTGTGCTACACACTACACCGAGTGGCGCAAAAAGTAAAGAATGCAAAAAGTAATTGATGCCGAAGTTTAATAGTCGTGGGCCTACATTCTGTTTCGTCCGTGGCGTATACAGTATGGCTTTTAACAGCAAAGTAGCTTTTCCTGAAATCTCCGCAGTGTACCTACTGTCGATGAAGTAGTGTGTTATAGCTTCTCGTCACCGAGTTCGTGGAACCGTACTACAGTCTTCAGCCTATCTGCTGCTGATGCTGCTGATGCTGCTGATGTTGATGCTACTCGTGGTGTTATCCACGGTCAAATGGACGGTCGTATAAAGCCATTTAGACGTCGTCTGTGGTCCACAGAGAGCAGAGACCGATGCTAGCTGGCACTCCTCTATTCATGGACAACAGCAAGTGCTCATGCCATTTTTTTCAGCTGTAACGATACTCTGCGTGACATTGTTTGCAGTGTTTTGTATATGAATAGATAAATTAAATAAATAACCTATAGAATTCCGCAAGAGAGCAGAGACGTCGGCTGCATGGCCGCTCGGAGTCTGAACAGATGTCTAAAGTCTGCAATGTGCTGGCGATCCGAGTCGATTGGCGTCGCCAGCTCCCCGCTCCTCGCCTCCTCCCGCCCTTGACTTCCAACTGTTTAATTTTTCAGCTCACTTCAGATCCGCATTAAATCTGACTCCGTGTTTTGCGGCTTTTGCCTATCCAGTAAAAACAGTATATTGTGCGTTGTCGTACAGGCCTTTGGCTTTGTCAGCGTCTAACGCAGATATTTTGTAGTATTTTGCAGTCACTTTTGTATTATTGGCCCAGCGTTAGGTAGAGCCTTGGGTAGACCTACGATATGTCGTCTGTCTGTCTGTTTGGCTGTAGTCCGTAACGCATGTATTGTGGCTAAACGGTACGTCATTGGGGGTCGGCGATGGTAACCGTTGGATAGGGCGATGACGAGTTTCTATAAGCTGTCAATGGTAATCGTTTCTCCTGGCCGCCATTTTAAATGCAAAGTTGCTGCCTATAGCCATCAACCATGTGCTCTGAATTACCGTAACGTATTTTAACGATATTGTAGCGTCAACATAACGTGTATACAGAACTGCAGTCACTCTGGGAAATCGTATTCTTCTCGCGACCGATAATCGGACGCTGACCTTCGGATATAAGCAGTACGGTTGGCTTATCTTAGCGACAGCTAAGCTTCCTGTTTTCTATTAGGTTCGTGTCCTGTTCCTTCCTCTCACAAATGCTAGTGACGCCACTGAAGGCGACTTGATGCGCTCTTTGCATGCTCCGTCAGAGACCGACTGACGACTTCGACGTCGTCGTCGTCGTCGTTGTAGTTGTAGCTGTTCTTGTTGTTGTTGATGTAGTTGTCATAGTTGTAGTCGTCGTTGTGTCGTCATCGTCATCAATCATCATCACAGTAGCGTGATGTAAAGTGGTTTAAATAATAAGCAGTATTTCCTGAACCATGTCAGTGATGTGTTAGGTAAGTATAGCAGCTGCAGTAGTTGTTGCTGATATCGTCATCGTCGTCTTCATCGTAGTTGCAGTTGTATCGTTATATCGTCATCATCATCATTATCATGGAAAGGTGTAAAGTGGCCTGAATAACAAGTAAAGTGTCAGATTAGTAATATTTGTAGTATTTGTTGTAGTAGTAGTAGTTGTCGCCGTCGTCGTCGTTTAAAAATTAACCAGCGGCCCACACAGCGTCGTCACGCGGCCGTAGAGCGCCAAGCGGCTTTGCGGCTGAGAGTCAGTCGGTTTCAGAGTCTGTTGTCCATTCACCCGGCGCAGTGGTTCACCCGTCGACTTGATGTCATCTGTCTATATCTCACTCCCTGCTCACTGATCTTGTTTTCTCGCTCCTGCTTTACGATCTTTGCCTTGGCTGCTTTTATACACAGTACGAAATCTGCAAGCACACTCCTGCGGCCGACAGTTCCCATATCGGCGACTATTTTTCCATATCAAGTCGTACTTCCGCATTACTCATATTTAGAGCGTAAATTCTATTGGGAAGTGGGAAGTGATCGGTTACGGTTGGCTGCAGTTCGACGCAGTTCGCTAGGGGGACGACGTCACATTTTCCCTGTTATTACATGCAGGTTAAGGAAGTATAGCTCTGTAGGCGCACGGCCTCTGAATTCTGCTGAGACTCAAGTGATGTATCGTCGTGGTTTTCTTGCATACCACTAGCAGGTCCATCAACGCAGTGAATATATGACTGAGCGGTGCGGGAGAGGAGGGGTAACGTAACGTAACGTAACTGGCTACTACTACTACTACAGTAGCTCTCAGTCAGCGAGTTCCGGTCCGTTGCGGTAAATAGCAATATCCGATCATTTACTGCTCTGTCATACGGGGAGCGCAGTGTATAGCGACGAGTGACCGGCGGCTATCTGTGCCCAAACTCCACTTGCTTCTATCTGTTGCAGACTTGTCGTACAATGTGCTGCAGCATAACAAACTGTGCGATAAGTCCGGCATAAATCGAAGCGGTGGAGATTGGTCTATACCGGGCATTCTGTCGCTGACATCTGCTGCCGTGGCGCTCTAGCAACTGATGCAGTGATGCCGCGGTTACAGGAACAGAACGACCAGCAGTGATGCGCTACAATTAGAGATGGGTCGAGTACTTGAGTACTGGTCAAGTAACTCGAGAAATAAATTACTCCGATAGCGAGGCTCTAGCGACCAGTGATGTGACAACCACTATTCTGAAGATGCTGCAAGTAATCGATTCGAATCAATTCACCACAGCAAGTAAAATTCACAAGCTTATTTCGATTCGACCTAGAGTAGGCTAATTTGTAATTTCGTTGTGTTTACTTTTGGATATTCATTTGATTTCAGTACTCCAGATTACATTATCACAGTCACTTACATTTAATTAAGTACTGGAAGATGTTACGATTACTGCATAATTAACCAATGGTATCTTTGTGCTGGCTGCAGAATGTCCAAAATGCCACTCAGAATTCACGAAAAGCTTGAAATGTTTGCCTAATCACCAGTGATCATTTTCAGCTCATTAGCACCAACTGTGTAAAACGACCTTCTGTCTGAACTGAAAAAAAACAGTGGCGTCAGCCGTTAGTATGGACAGTGTTTTAAATCACGCTTCACGTTGTGGCTTCACGATCGTGCCTAAATGCAACGGGCGCCTCCAAGAAGCGTCATTAAAAGAGGCCGTGTAATTTACACATTGACTGACGATTGATAATCGAATCGAATCGAAACGAATCATATTTGCTTTCAGCGAAGTATCCGCCCATCTCTTCCTGGCACTGCTGCTGTTGCTGCTGACGCTGATGCTGCAATAGATCAACTACTACACTGTGTCTCAAAAAAAAGCATGTGACTACATTTTTTGCAATAACTTGAACAATGAATGTCCGATTATAATAATTTTTGGCACACTTATT
>Ga0209454_1000255_pt1 | contig 29584 bp, 27 predicted proteins | sample WorMetHERISLAND1_2_FD_187400 | JGI IMG/M metagenome (GOLD analysis project Ga0209454, IMG submission 187400) | Marine gutless worms symbiont microbial communities from Max Planck institute for Marine Microbiology, Germany - Olavius geniculatus... | ecosystem: Host-associated > Annelida >... | reverse complement strand
TCGGTGTAATCAATTGCTATTTGTGCGTTTGTAAAAATCTTGAAGAAAAAAAACCAGAAATTAGGCGCACAAGGTGAGCCGGTGTCAGTAAGTAAAATTCGATTTGGGCAACAGCCCGTTAAGATGGGGTCGGGGATTCAAAGGTTCAGGGTTCAATGAATGTGGAATTTGGAATGCGGAATGCGGAATGCGGAAAAAAAGAGAGATCGACATCGAATAATTCCGACTTCCGCATTCCCACTTCCGCATTCCCTATTTTTCCTCCATGGCCTCTTGCAGGCTGGTTTGCAGGGCGACGAATTCGGCAGGGTTCAAGGTTTCGGCCCGGCGTGACGGATCGATGCCGGCCGCCGCCAGTGCCTGCATGATGGTTTGAGAATCAATTTGAAGTCCCGCCGCCCCAAGGGCATTTTTCAACGTTTTGCGCCGATTGCCAAAGGCGGCCTTTATAACCCTGAACAACATGGCTTCGTCGTGGGGGCCGTACGGCAAGGTCGGTTTGAACTTGATTTCAATCACTGCGGAATCCACTTTGGGCGGCGGATAAAATACAGATGCCTTGACCTCCGCCAACAACCTTATGTCGGCACAGTACCTTAGCATGGCGGCAATTCTGCCATACTGCCTGCCGCCCGGGCGGGCGGCGATCCGTTGTGCCAGCTCCTTTTGAAACATAAGGACCGCCCGTTTTACCGTGCGGCGGGCAGCGATGAGTTTGACAAGTATTTGAGAAGATATGCCGTAGGGCAAATTGCCGACGACGATTATTTTGTCTGTGGTCGTGCCGGCGAGGGCATTTAGATCCATTTCGAGGATGTCTTGGGCAATAATTTCACAGTTGGCGATGCGATTGGCGAGCAGCTCCGTTTTGAGCAATTCGATCAGATGGCCGTCCTTCTCGACGGCCTGCACCTGTCGAACGGTTCGTGCCAGCGGGATGGTCAAGGCACCCAGTCCGGCGCCGATTTCAAGGATGACGTCATCCGGTGACAAATCGGCACGTTGGATAATGGTCCGGGCAGTCGATGGATCCGTCAAAAAATTTTGACCCATGCGTTTTTTCGGTTTAAGATCCCAGGCTCTCAAAAGATTGCGGGGAGAGGTCATAGTATAAAATCTTAAATGTGTCACTGGCCACAGGTCGCGCATCCGCGGAGGTTGGGTTGCTATGGCCGCTTGATTGAGTTTCGATATTTTGGGACCGTTATCTATCAGGAAATTTTTTCAAACTCAACGCGAAAATTGTACCGTATGGCAGATTCTTGACTTTTTTACAAATATCAAGTAGTTATTCTAGATTCTCTAGATTCTCTAGATTCTGAATTCTTGGACGCAAGCCTGTCAACCTCCACTATCCACCCCTTCACCAAGGAGGATCCCATGTCGAGAAAAAAAGGGAAAGCGGTCAGCTTTGACGCCATGATTAAATTTTTCATGCAGAATTATGACATCCCGACCAAAAAGGACGTGGACAAACTGTTGGCCAAACTGGACCGCCTGGAAAATCTTGTCAAGCAGTCAGCTTTGGGCACCAACAATGCCAAATCAGCTTATTTGCGGCGTCGGGCAACGCTGACCGCAGTCGATATAGTTCTGGATACCATCAAAAACTCCCGCCATGGTATCGGCTTTGCAGAAATCCAGGCCAAGACCGGTTTTGAGGGGAAAAAAATTCGCAATATAATTTTTCGGCTGCATAAAACAGGCAAAATCAAGCGCAAAAGCAGAGGGATTTATATTGCAGCTTAGGATTGTGCCGTATATCTAGCATGCCAATGTTCGGATAATAATTTCACCCCTCTTCATGAAGAAATTGTTATACTCCAATATGTAGGCACAATCTGCTCCTATTTTTCAACTGAAACTCATAATCCTAAAGGGCTGCTTATGAACATTATCTCAGATCCCAACAATCCAGACCTAAAACCCGGTGGGCACATTGACGATTATCAAATCCAGCGGATTGAATCCCTTCCGGAGATCTCCGCTATATTCTACGAATTGATTCATTCACCCACGGGTGCCAGGCACATCCATGTCAGCAACAACGATGCCGAGAACACTTTCAGCGTCGCCTTTAAAACCGTACCGAAGGACTCCACCGGCGTCGCCCACATTCTCGAACATACCGTGTTGTGCGGATCGAAGCAGTATCCCGTGCGGGACCCGTTCTTTTCCATGCTTAAAAGAAGCCTGAGTACCTTTATGAATGCCTTTACGGCATCGGATTGGACCATGTACCCGTTTTCAACCCAGAACCAGAAAGATTTCTATAATCTGATGGGGGTTTATCTGGATGCCGCATTTTTCCCCCATTTGGACGATCTGAGTTTCAAGCAGGAAGGTCACCGCCTGGAAGCGGATAAACAAACCGGCAGCAACGCCCCGAACGACTACCAGCTGAACTACAAAGGCGTAGTCTATAATGAAATGAAAGGGGCGATGTCTTCCCCCGACCAGGTTATGGTCCGCTCGATCCTGAAGGCGCTGTACCCATCGACCACCTATCGCTTTAATTCCGGAGGAGATCCCGTCGAGATTCCGTCGTTGTCCCACGAGCAGCTCAGGGGATTTCATCGCCGGCACTATCACCCCAGCAATGCCTTTTTCTACACGTACGGCAATATGCCGCTGAGGGAGCACTTGGCCTTTATCGAAGCCAACGTCCTGCGGGAGTTCACGGCCATCGATCCTGACACGGGGGTTGCGGCCCAGCCTCGCTGGCAGCAACCGCAATCGGTATCCTTTGCTTACCCATTCGACAAAAAAGAGGATGCCACCAAAAAAAGTCAGGTGTGCGTGGCCTGGCTGACCGCCGATATTAAAGACACCTTCGAGGTTCTCGTGCTGACGCTGCTGGAACAAATCCTGCTCGGCAATTCAGCCTCGCCCCTGCGCAAGGCGCTGATCGATTCGAATCTCGGCAGCGCTCTGTGTGATGGAACCGGTTTTGATGCCGATAATCGGGATACCCTGTTTGTCAGCGGCCTCAAAGATGTCGACCCGTCGGACGCCGATCAGATCGAGGGAATCATTCTCGGTTTTATGAGCGATCTTGCCGGCAACGGAATCGACAAGACCCTGATCGACTCCGCTATTCATCAAATCGAATTTCACCGTAAAGAACGAACCAATACGCCTTATCCTTACGGGATAAAATTGCTGTTAACCTTTTCGGGGAGCTGGTTTCACGGCGGCGATCCTGTCAAGATTTTGAGTTTCGATGCCAGCTTGTCCAGACTGCGGGAAAAGCTGGCCGGGGGAGCATATTTAGAAAATCGTATCAAAGAATATTTCCTGTTTAATCCCCACCGGATTACCATGGTGCTGTCTCCGGACCCGGAGATGGCATCGAAGGAGAACCAGCGCCTGCGTGCCGAGCTTGAGCGCGTCAACCAAGATCTGTCCCAGGCGGACCTGGACCGCATAAAAAAGGACGCCGAAGCGCTGGTGCAATTGCAGGAGACCGCGGAGGATGTCTCCTGCCTTCCAACTCTTGAGCGCGACGACATTCCGCCGTCAGTACCCAGCGTCAAGCAATTCGCCGCTGAGGCGGCCGTGCAGGCAACCCTTTACAACCAGGCTACTTCCGGGATCTTCTATTTGGCGGCGGCAGCCGGCTGCGGTGCCCTGTCCGTCGAACAGATGCCGCTGGCACCGTTTTTGTGCTACGCGGTTTCGCGGATGGGTACGGCCGTCCGCGATTATGCCGAGATGGCCCGGCGGATAGATATGTATACCGGCGGCGTCGGTCTTTCGACCCATGCCCGCACCCGGTTTGACGGGCAGGGGAATTGTATACCCTTTGTCTCTTTTAACGCCAAATGCCTCAATCGCAACCAGGACCTGATGTTCGACGTCGTTCAGGAGTTGCTGCACCATTCGGATTTTTCCGATCTGCAGCGCTTGAAAAACCTGCTGCTCGAGTATCGGGCCGGTCTCGAATCGATGGTCATTCACAACGGCCATCGGCTGGCCATTTCGCTGGCAGCCAGGAATCTGTCATCAACCCGCAAATTGAGTGAAACCTGGAGTGGTGTTCACCAGCTTAAAACCATCAAGGCACTGGTGGACGGACTCGATGATGACAAGCTCGATACGCTTTCCCATGATCTGGCCGCAATCAAGGAAACTTTATTCGGGCGCAACAACTTTAAGATGGCGCTTATCGGAGAAAACCCGGGTCTGGATGCCGCCAGGGCGACTGCGCGATCGCTTTACGATGGATTTGCTGACAGCTCGGAAAACGGTTTCAAAGCGCCCGACATCACGCCGGGCAATCGTCGCAACAGAGAAGGGTGGAGCACATCCTCAGCCGTGTCCTTTGTGGCCCTGGCGTTTGAAACGGTGCGACTGGGCCATGACGATGCTGCGGCGTTGGCTGTTATCAGCAAAATACTGCGGTCTATGTATCTGCACCGGGAAATTCGGGAAAAGGGCGGTGCCTACGGCGGATTCGCCCTGTACAGCCCGGAGGACGGATTGTTCTGTTTTGCCTCCTACCGGGATCCCCATATTGTGGCAACCCTGAAAGCCTTTGAAAATGCGACTGCTTTCATTCGGTCGGGAAGTTTCGGGGAGGAAGATGTCAAGGAAGCCATCTTGCAGGTGTGTTCGGAAATTGACAAGCCCGACCCGCCCGGACCGGCGGCCAGAAAAGCCTTTTACCGCAACATCATTTCCCTGACCGATGACATGCGCGCCGAATATAAAAGCCGGCTCTTAGGCTTGTCCCGCAAGCAGGTCATGCAAGCCGCCGAGAGATACTTCGACGGTGATCAGAATGTTAAAGCGGTCGCGGTCATCTCCGGGGAGGAGCAATTGAAGGCAGCCAATGAATCACTCTCGACAAACCCGCTCAAGCTTAAGCGCATTTAGATAAAATTCACATGGCCGAATCGGCAGAAATGCGAAATAATAAATTACAAAAAACAAATCACAAATAATATCCAATGACCAAAAATCCAAATATCAAACAGTGGATGTGATATAGAGCAAGTATCTCCCCAATTTTTGTCATTGGGATTTCGAATTTGGAATTTATTTGGTATTTGGTGCTTGTGTTTTGGCTTTTTTTGTTATTCTGACCAACTAGCCTAAAAAGCCACCCGCATCGCTCTACTTATCTATCATTTTCTTAAGCGCTTCCATCGCCTCATCCGGCATCTTAAAAGAATGTTCGGCGGCCGGGAATATCCCCTCGATAACTTCATGACGGTATTCGCTCAAGGCGTCGAGCATAATTTTTCTGATATTGGCATACTGTTTGACAAACTTGGGCACGAATTTATCAAACAATCCAACCATGTCATGGGTTACAAGTACCTGCCCGTCAACGTCCGGTCCGGCACCGATGCCGATTACCGGCACGTCGACCGCCTGTGCTACCAGCCTGCCGAGCGGCGCCGGCACGGCCTCCAGAATCAGGGAGAAGGCCCCGGCATCTTCCAGAATTCTGGCATCATCGATAATTTGTTTGGCGGCCGCCGCATCACGTCCCTGCATTTTAAAACCGCCCAGGGCGCTGGCTGTCTGGGGAGTCAGTCCGATATGCCCCTGAACCGGGATTCCGGCCTTGACGATGGACGCGATGGTCGGAGCAAAATCAGCTCCGCCTTCCAGTTTGACGGACTCACAGCCCCCCTCTTTGAGGAGGCGGCCGGCGTTGATAATCGCTTCCCGGATCGAGGTGTTGTAGCTCATAAACGGCATATCGCCGACAATAAATGGATTTTTGCATCCCCGGCTGACCGCTCGAATGTGGTGGACCATGTGTTCCATATTAACTTCGACCGTTCCTTCCAGACCCATCACCACCATGCCCAATGAGTCACCGACCAGGACAAGGTCCACGCCGGCCTCGTCCGCCAGCAACCCGAAAGGATAGTCATAGGCCGTCATCATGACCAACTTGCGGTTTTCTTTTTTGGACTGCCGTATATCCGTAATGGTTACTTTATTAGTGTTCATAGTCCCTGCTCCTTCAAAAGTTATGTAAATTTCAAATGGATCCAGTTCTGCTATAAAATTCAGGTTTCAGGTGTCAGGTGTCAGGTGTCAGAATTTAATATCGTATTTTGGGAGACCATAACATATTTATATAGTATCTCCACAAAAGCGGTATCCGGTCGGTCTCTCAAAACGAACGTACACCCAAGCGAGGCGCTTGAATACTGCTTCATTACCTTCCTCTTATATCAGACCCGCTGTAGTTCATCCTGACACCTGACACCTGAAACCTGAAACCTCAGCCGTAGTGATACTGCAGCGTTTCCACAAGTGCCGTCAACGTTTCATTCACCGGCGCTTCGAGACCCAACCGCCTGGCCTCGCGCACGATAAACCCGTTGATCGAAGCGATTTCCGTGGGTCGCCTGTTGTCAACATCCTGGCCCATGGATGAGCGGTTGGCGGCTGTTGCCCCGGCGACTTCGAATACATGCTCGACGGCATCTGTGCGCACCGCTATATTCAGTTCACGGGCGATCTGCATGCCTTCCCGGACTGCCTTGCGACTGAGTTGACGGGTTGTGTCCAGATCGAGAATCCCGCCGTTTTTGATCGCGGTCAAGGCGGTAATGGCGTTGATGCCGATGTTGATCAGCAGTTTGTCCCAGAGTATGCTGCGCACGTCTTCAACCGCTGCGGATACAATCCCGGACCGGCTGAACAAGGCGCATATCCGGTGCGCCCGCTCGCTGCCTTGATTTGTCCCGGCCCAGGGCCCGAGCGTCGTTGCACCGACACCAGCATGTCGGATCCGGCCCGGCGCGAGCATGGTAGCCCCATGGGAGGTTGTGCCCGCGAGGACTCGCGCCGGATCGATGAATTTCGACAGAATATCCGCGTTGCCCATGCCATTTTGCAATGTCAGCACCGCCCCGTCGGTGCCGGCCAGCTTGCAGGCCGCTTCAGCCGCGGACGAAGTGTGGGTCGACTTCACAAATAGGATGACCAGTTGGGACGGCCCGATCCGCCCGGGATCGGTCGTGGCCCTGATGCGCAACGAACGGGTGTTGCCTTCGTGCTCGATAATCAGCCCTTCGTTGTTAATCGCTTCTATGTGCTCGGGCCACCGGTCGCACAGCCAGACTGCATTGCCGGCCTCTGCCAGCATGGCGCCGAAAAGGCTTCCCATGGCGCCCGCACCAACCACGGCGATTTTCATTTACGCCCCCTTTGGAATGAAGATTGAAGAATGATGAATGTAGAATGGTTGTATTCGCTGCGCTCATTCGATTTTTATAATACCGAAAGGGTTCCTTAAATCATCATTCAACATTCGTCACTCATCATTCCTAAGCCTTCGTTCAGCCAGCAGGCCACAAAATGTTGGGCTGCCGCCTCGACCAGGGGCGGTGTTTCCCGGGAGCAGCGCTCAAATTTCAGCGGACACCTGGGATGAAAAGGACATCCCTCAGGCGGTTCGATGGGATTGGGTACATCTCCCCTTATGGCAACGGGCGGATTGCGGCGGTGCGGGTCCGGGAGCGGAACCGCCTGCAGCAGCGCCCGCGTATACGGATGCCGGGGTGCCCGGTTGAATTCCTCGCTGGTCGCCAACTCTATAATCGCTCCCAGGTACATCACCGCAATGCGGTCACAGATATGCTCCACGACGCTCAAATCGTGAGAAATAAAAACGTAGGCCAGATTGAATTCCTGCTTTAAATCCTGCAGCAAATTAATCACCTGGGCCTGGATGGAAACATCCAGGGCACTGACCGGTTCATCGGCCACAATTAGTTCGGGTCGAACGCACAATGCACGTGCAATGCCGATTCGTTGGCGCTGCCCCCCGGAGAACTCGTGGGGATATTTGCCAAGGTCGGATTCCTGAAGTCCGACTTTTGTCAGGAGTTCGGTGGCCGTATCCAGCCGCTCTTTGCCCGTCAGGCCGCGGATGGCCTGCAGGGGCTCTGTGATGATGGCATCAACCTTCATGCGCGGTCCAGACTGGAATAGGGATCCTGAAAAATGATTTGCATCCGCCGCCTCAGGGGCATGAACCGGGCCGTGCTCATGGCAAAAATATCATGTCCGTCGAACTCGATGCGGCCTTCACTGGGCTCTATCAAACGCAGAATTAGCCGGCCCAGAGTCGTCTTGCCGCAGCCGGATTCGCCCACCAGCCCGAGGGTTTCACCGCGCCCGACACTCAACGAGACACCATTGACCGCTTTGATCCAGTTTTTGGGTTTGGTCAGTATACCACCGCCGAGCGGAAAATGTTTGACGAGGTCGATGATTTTTAGCAGCGGCACCTCAGACATTAGCCCTCCTGTGTTCAGGATGTTCCTTGAGCCAGCATCGGGCGCGGTGTTCCTCTGCGATTCGAAGAAGGGTCGGCTGCTCTGTGCGGCAGGTTTCAAAACAGTGCGGGCAGCGGTCGGCAAATTTGCAGCCGAAGATCCTTCTGGTCAGGGGCGGCACGGCTCCTTGCATTTCATTGAGCCGACCGACCCGTTCACCGGCATGGCGGGTTCGGGGCATCGATTTGAGCAGCCCCTGGGTGTAAGGGTGAAAGGGACGGTCGAATATGTCCACGGCGCTGGCTTCCTCGACAATCTGGCCGGCATACATAACCACCAAACGCGATGCCATTTGGGCCACCACGCCCAAATCGTGGGTGATCAGCAGCAGCGACATTTCCAGCTCCTCCTTGAGCCGGGTCATCAGTGACAGTATTTGAGCCTGGATGGTGACATCGAGGGCCGTGGTGGGCTCATCGGCAATCAGCAGCCGGGGTTCGCAGACCATGGCCATGGCAATCATGACCCGCTGCAGCATTCCGCCTGAAAGCTGGTGTGGGTAATCATTCAGCCTTCTGGCGGCGGCCGGTATTTTGACGTGATCCAGCCAGGCGATCGTTTTCTCGAACGCCTCGGCCCGGCTGAGTCCCTGGTGGACCATCAGCGGTTCGGCCACCTGCAGGCCGATGGGCAGCACCGGGTTCAACGATGTCATCGGTTCCTGAAATATCATCGCGATATGCCGGCCGCGTATTTTGCGAAGGCTCTCGCGGTCGAGATCCAGTAAATTGCGGCCATTGAACAGAATTTTGCCGGAATCGATTGCAGCGGGCGGCGATGGGAGCAAACCTAAAATACTGAGAGCGGTGACACTTTTGCCGCAGCCGGATTCACCTACCAAACCGACGGTTTCCCCTGCCGCCAGGGAGAGACTGACGCCGTCAACCGCCCGGGCAACACCCTCCGGGATGTGGAAGTGGACCGAGAGGTCCTCAATTTGCAGGAGTTTGCTCGTCATATCCTATCTAAGTTTCTATTCAGGTGAATTCCCAGTCTTTGGTTCCAGGTATCAGGTGTCAGTGTTCAGAATACAGAAGTCAGATGACAGATGACAGAAGACAGATGACAGATGGGGAAATCCGCAAAATATATCCTGTTATGTAATCAGTCCTCTGTCTGCTGTCCTCCGGCCGCCGACACCTGAAACCGTATCGCATCTGATATCGACGCCGATCGATGGATTCGAACTCCTTATCTGTTCGATGGCCACAAGTAGTGCAGCGCCGTCAGGGCGTAAATCTTGGCGGTTTCGACCAACTGATCCAGGTCGACCCATTCATCGACTTGATGGGGTACATGACGCTCACCGGCGCCCATGGTGACGATGGGTATATTTTTCAAGGCCCATAAAAAGGTGCCGTCGGTGGCTCCCGGCACACCGCCGTAGGTCGGCGCCCGGCCGTAGATCTGGCGCGTCGCCCAGGCCGCCGCCTGTACCACGGGATCCTCGCATGCTGTCAGGGTGCAGGGCCGGTTGGCCAGGATTTCCAATTCGATTTTCAGGTCGTGATTGCGCGCCAGACCGAGCAGCCGGTCGTATCGGCGGTAATCCTGGCGAACCCGCTGTTCGATTCCGGCCGCAAGAGCGTTGAGGTCATGGATGATGGACGGGTGGGATTGGCCCGGAATGGTGCGGATATCGACCAGTAAGCAGGCTTGACCGGGCATTACATTGAGTTGCGGGGTTCCAGCGGCCGGCGCCTGGATAACCGTCGGCGTGAAACTGGGCCACCCCAGATTCTCATCCGCCCCGCGGGTCCGGACCGCCTCGGCTTCGAGATCATGCAAGCGCTTTATAACCTCTGCCACCGCCGGGGCTGTGTTCAGCCCGGACAGCGGCATGGCCCCGTGGCTCATGCGGCCGTAGATGGTGAACTGCGCCCTGAGAGCGCCTTTTTGGGTCGTACAGATAAGGCCATCCTGCGGCTCGCAGATAACTGCCGCTGTAACCCGGTCAGCATGACCGCGCTCAATGAAATCCCTGACTCCAAGCATCTGATCCTCTTCGTCGCACAGTACACCGCCGATGATGGTACCCGCCAGGCTGGTTCCGGAGCGTTTCAATGCCGTCATGGCGATCAGCATTGCTGCCAAGTTGCCTTTGGTGTCATTGGTCCCTCGCCCGTACATGCGTCCGTCCCCTATTTCGGCGCCGAATGGATCGAACCGCCACAACGCTGCGTCGCCGGGCGTGACGACATCGGTATGCCCCTCGAACATCAATGTGCGCTCACCGAGACCTGCAGCCCAGGAGACGATGACATTCGGCCGGCCCGCTGCGACTTCTTCCTGTTGAACGTCAAAACCCTGCTTTTCGGCCCAGCAAGCCACAAAATCCGCCGCCGCCTGTTCGTTGGTCCCGGCCGCCGGATCCCAAACCGAGTTGATTCGAACAAGATCGGCCGTCAGGCTGATTAATTCGTCGGCATCAATTTCATTTAGAACGTTGGTTATAATATTATCAGGTATCATTCCGTCTAATGTCATTTTTCAAGTTGAGAGCTGATCCTTATCTTCATCTCTAAGCCCTATGCGCTCCGCTGCAGAAATCAGTTGATTAGTTGACAAGTTGAATGGTTGATTCGGTTAAAGGGTTTCAGCCTCTTGGACTAACCGACTATCCGCCTATCAACTCAGTCAACTAAACCAACTCAATCAACTAAATGTTTTCACCTCGCAATCCACAACCTGCAACCCGCAACCCGTAACCCGTAACCCGCAACCCTCAGGGCGTAAAGCATTTTCAATCTGAAATCTAAAATCTAAAATCCGCAATCGAGAGACCCGCACCCCATAACCCGCATCGCGCTTTCTGCGACTTTGTCACCTAACCCGCACCATTTTGGGATCCAGCGTGTCTCGCAGCCCGTCTCCCAGTAAATTTAGCCCCAGCACCGCCCAGGCAATGGCAAGGCCGGGGAAAATCGCCATCCAGGGGGACAGGCTCATGAAAGTCTGGGCTTCATTCAGCATTCGGCCCCATGAAGCATGGGGAGGTTGGGTGCCCAGGCCCAGATAGCTGAGTCCGGCCTCGGCCAGGATGGCCACCGCAAACTGGATGGTTGCCTGGATCAACAGCGGGGAGAGAATATTGGGCAACACGTGCCGCCAGGTAATGGCCCAGTCGCTGATGCCGCTGGCCCGGGCGGCCGCGATAAATTCACGCTCCCAAATCGTCATGGAAACAGCCCTCGTCAGGCGTGCGAATATCGGTATATAAAAGATCCCGATGGCCAGCATGGCATTGATTATGGATGCTCCCAGTATGGAGGTAATTAAGATGGCCGTCAGCACCGCCGGGAATCCAAATAAAAGATCGGACAGGCGCATGATGGACTCGTCCACCCACCGGCCGTAATAGGCCGATGCCAACCCCAGCGATACACCGACAACCAGGCCGATAATCACCGTCACAAACCCAACGACAATCGAGTTTCCCGCTCCCACCATGATGCGGGAAAGGGTGTCCCGGCCGTACTGATCGGTGCCCAGGGGGTGGCTTAATGACGGTCCCTGAAGCCGCACGATTGCATTCATCCTGTTGCCGTCGTAGGGGGTCCAGATCAAGCTGACAAGCGCCGTCAGGACCACGACCGACGTCAGAATGAATCCGACAGTAAAGTTCTTATTTGCAAAAAAGCGTCGCATAATTTTACAGATGACAGATGTCAGAGGACCGAAGACAGAATGATGGTTCAGTATCCTCCCTCTGTCAGGTTGTGATCTGTTTTCTGCCCTCTGTCATCCGTCCTCTGTCATCCGGAATCTATTCCAGCCTTATGCGTGGATCCAGTGACGCATAGGCCAGATCTACAACGAAATTTACCAGCACCACCGTGGCTGCCATAAACAGCACGACATCCCTGACCACCGGCAGATCGCGGTAGCCGATCGCCTGAAACACCAGCCTGCCCAAACCCGGCAGATAATATACATTTTCGATAATGATCGCGCCGGCTAAAAGCTGTCCCAACTGCAATCCCATGATGGTCAGGACGGGAATCAGGGCATTGCGCAGGGCGTGAACGTAAATAACGGTCCGCTCCCTTAATCCCTTGGCCCGGGCCGTGCGGACATAATCCTCCCTGAGCACCTCCAGCATGGATGAGCGCGTTAAGCGCGTTAAAATCGAGGCCCGTATCAGACCCAGGGCCAGAGCCGGCAGCAAGAGGGCTTTGAATGATCCCCAGAAATCAGCTGACCACCCTGGAAAACCTCCGGCGGAAAACCAACCCAGCTTAACCGACATGAAAAGAATTAATAGGATTCCCAACCAGAATTCCGGTGTCGCCAGCCCCAACTGGGTAAAGAACATGACGGTGACATCGCCATTGCGGTTCTGGTGGCGGGCCGCATAGATCCCCAAAGGCAAAGATATGATGACGGCAAAGATCATGGCCATCAGCGCCATCGGTCCGGTTACCGCCAGCCGCTCCAGGATCAGATCATATACCGGTATATCATAGTTGATGGAACGGTTCCCCCGGCCGCTGAGCAGATTGCCGGTCCATGCCAGATATTGCTCCAGAAATGATTTGTCCAGACCCAGATCGCTGCGTAGGGCAGCGAGGGATTCGGGGGTGGCATTGATCCCGAGAATGATCTGGGCGGGATCTCCGGGAATTACGAACAAAACCGAGAACACGGTGATCGATACAAAAAAAAGCAGGATAATTAAAGTGATGATTTTTTTTGCTAAGTATCGAACCATCGATCTATTCTAACCGCGAAAACCTGGTCCTCAGGACCAGGTTATATTAAATTGGCTACACCGTAGAAGAATGCCGTGGAATGATGGGATAATGGCGTGATGAAATCAAAGCTTGATCCTCCGGATCCGGTTTTTTTACCTCTTCAACCATACCCGGGTGCAGTCTAAGGCAATGGCCGGATAATTTTCCCACCACCCCATGACGCTGGATTTCATCGCCGGCAGGTTGGGGGCCGAAAACAGGAAACCGTTGACGGCGTCTTCAGCAATTATTTCCTGACAGCGACCAAACCATTTGGCCTTTTCCGCTTCGTTGGGCGCTTTCAATGCCCTGGCATAGGCATCGCGGAATTCCTGCGAATCGTATTGGAAATAATAGCCCGGTTTGGCATAAATGCCGATATCCCAGGCTTCCACGTGCCCGATCATGGTCAGCTGATATTCTTTTTGCTTATAGATTCTGTCGATCCAGAATCCCCAGTCGACAATTTCTATTTTCAGCTTGACGCCTATTTGAGACAGCATATCGGCAATCACTTCGCCGGCCCTTCTGGAGTAGGAGTAAATGGCGGGCAGCTGAATGGTTGCCTCGAACCCGTCCGGATAACCCGCCTTGGTCAGAAGCTCTTTCGCTTTTGCCGGGTTATGGGAGAATTTTCCGGTCATATCCACATAATAGGGTGTCGATGGTGACCAGTGTGATCCGATGGGCGTGCCGTAGCCAAACATGACCAAATCGACAACCATTTGACGGTCGATGGCGTAAGCCATGGCCTGGCGTACCAATTTGCTGTCGAAGGGTTTGGCCTTGTTGTTGGTTGACATGATGACCTCGCCGGTGGTGGTGCCGGCATATACCTTGAAGCGATTGTCTTTGGACAATTCCGCGGCCGACTCAGGCGCAGATATCCACCCGAGGACATCGATGTCGCCGGCTTTGAGCGCTGTGATTTGTGCACTGGCATCGCCGATAAATTTGAAGGTGACCTTGTCCAGATACGGCAGGGCCGGGTTCCAATAGTCCTCATAGCGGGTCATTTCCACCCGGTCGCCGCGAACCCATTTTACAAACTGGAAAGGACCGGTGCCGATGGGATAGGTGCTGGCTTTTTCATAGCCTTTCATCGGCAGTATGACGGCATCGCCGGTGGCCATATGGGGGATGAACAGGGCATCGACCTGTTTTAAGTAACAAACCAGGGTATGATCATCCGGTGTTTCAATTTTTTCGATCACTCTGAAAAATTCGGGATGCACATTTTTGGTGTCTTCGGCCCGGGCCCGATTCAGATTCCATTTGGCCACCTGGGCGTTGAAGCGTTCGCCGTTGTGAAATTTGACGCCCTTGCGCAGTTGGAAGGTGTAGACCCGTCCGTCCGGGGAAACCTCCCACCCGGTGGCCAGGCCGGGAATATATTGGCCGTTGCTGTTGACTTTGACCAGCCCTTCATAAATATTGGCGTATACAATACGGTCAATGGCAGCTGATGTACCGGATGTTGGATCAAGCCCTGAGGGAGGTTCTGCGGGTTGGCAGACCACCAGACTGCCGCCTTTTTGCGGGGTTTCGGCCAAAGCCGGTGATACAAACGCGACAAGTGCCAGCATCAGAATAAATAGAATGAATCGTTTCATGGGGTCTCCTTGTTGGTATCTTAGTTGTCAATTCTTTGCATTTTATGTCAAAACATTTTCATCACGAAAACACCAAATTTGGAAAACACGAAATTTAGCTCGTTTTTTTTCGTGTTTTCCTCTTTTCGTGCTTTCGTGATTAATCCTTTTTGGCTCCGGCTTGTTCGGATTAGGTTGAGAACATAACATTTCGAAATGGGTCCAAAGTTAGATAGTTCTTTAATCGGAAACATCACTTCAGGCCCTCCAGGTCACAAATAGCGGTCATACCGGCCAGGCTTGCGGCCCTCAAGATTGCTTGTACAATCGCCCGGGACATGCAATTTGCAGCCGTATGTCCCAACTCATTGAGCGCGAAGGCCTCCGGCACTTTAAAAATTCCTGGTATTTCAGGCAGATCTTTTTGTCCGGTGGCCAGGCAGAAAATGGTGTCGCCATCAAACATCGTGTGGGCAGGCCGAATGGCCCGGGCCATGCCGTCATGAGCCATTTGAGCCACTTTCTGCGCCTGGGCGACGGACAATGAAGCATCCGTGGCAATGATACCCAGTGTTGTGTTCTGTACAGGTTGCGGAGGCGGTGGCTCGGGAAGCCGGACGGCGCGTTTGCCCCGATCACCGAACTCGCCATCGATTTCCAGACCGATCTCCCAGGGTCGTCCGCTTTCAGGATTGATGACCGAACCCAGTGAGTTAACCGCTGCGAGAGCGGCTACCGTTATGCCGCTATCCAAAACAAGGCTGGCACTGCCGAGGCCGCCTTTGATGCTGTAGGAGAATGCGCCGGTTCCGGCACCGACACTGCCGGTCTGCACCGGTGAAGCGCCGGCGTCTTCGCAAGCCCGACGTCCCCACTCCGCCTTGACGGGTGGAATGAAATCCGGTCCCCGGCCCAGATCGTAAAGCACGGCGGCCGGCACAATCGGCACAACATAACCTTGGTCAAGGGGAAACCCCCAGCCTTGTTCGGCCAGCCAGCGGGTGACGCCGTCGGCAGCCGACAGACCGAAAACAGATCCACCGGACAACACCACCGCCTGAACCTTTTCAACCAGGTTATGAGGTGCCAGCAAATCGGTTTCACGGGTTCCCGGAGCTGCCCCCCGTACGTCCACACCGGCGACGGCACCCTCGGGGCACACCACGACCGTAACACCACTGAGCGCCCGTCGGTCGGTGTAGTTGCCGACGATGATGCCCGTGACGTCCGTCAAGGTATTGGATATCCCCGTTTGCGCCAAGAGTCCTCCTGCAAGTACGCCCTGATGGTTCGGTGACCGAATATGTCTATTATCTTCAGTGTTTCATCCGGAAGGTTAACCTTTATGCAATCGCCCCAGGCCTGTCAAGGGCGAAATGCCGCCCAGCGACCGATAGCCACTGCCGTCTCAACTCCGAGAACTGTTGTTTTAGCTCCGACGTCCAATATAAATATTGACTAATCCGCTAATACTGAGATAGATTACTAAATTTTTACAAGGTCAACAGCCCAGCTTAATTCACCCAAAGCAGGTTCGGAGGTTCAAGGGTCAAAGTTTCAGCAGTTCCAGCCTTACCTTGACAATCTCGCAAAAAGTCGGAATGGGGGCACCGGAGCGAGCCGATTTGACTTTCTACGCATCCATCAACTTTGAAGGATGAACCCGGAACCTTTGAACCTTTACGATACAGAGAACCCCGATGATACAGCTAATCAGAGGATTTAAAGACATTCTGCCCGGTGAGGTCGAAATCTGGCAGGAAATCGAAAGGGTCGCCCGCAATTTGCTGGAAGATTTCGGATTCAGAGAAATTCGCATCCCGGTGATGGAGCGCACGGAATTGTTCGCCAGGAGCATCGGTGAAGACACGGATATTGTCGAAAAGGAGATGTACACCTTCGCCGACCGCAAGGGCGAACTGCTGACACTGCGCCCGGAGGCCACCGCCTCGATTGCGCGGGCCTATATTCAGCACAAGTTATTCGCCCAAGATCCAGTCCAGAAATATTATATGATCGGACCGATGTTTCGCCGGGAGAGACCGCAAAAGGGCCGCTACCGTCAGTTCTATCAAATCGATGCTGAAATATTCGGGGTGGCGTCGGGTCTGGCCGATGCCCAGCTGATTTATCTTCTGGTCACCCTGCTTTTGCGGCTTAACCTCGAGGACGTCAACGCCCACATCAATTCCCTCGGATGTCCGCAATGCCGCCCCGGTTTCAGGCAGGCCCTGACGGGCTATCTGGTGTCTGTCGCCGACCGGCTGTGCGGGGATTGCAACCGCCGGCGTGAGCGCAATCCTCTGCGTGTTTTGGACTGTAAGGTGCCCGCCTGCCGGGAGGCCTTAACCGATGCACCGTCCATTCAGGATTCGCTGTGTGAGGATTGCCGCAATGACTTCGACAGCGTGATGAGTGCACTGCGCAATCTCGAGGTGCCCTTCGTGGTTGACAAACGCCTGGTGAGGGGACTTGATTATTATACCCGTACCGCTTTTGAGATCCAGACGACCTCCCTGGGGGCGCAGAGTGCGGTGGCCGGTGGCGGCCGCTACGACAACCTGGTCAAAGAACTGGGGGGCCCCGCTATACCGGCCACCGGGTTTGCCATCGGCTTTGACCGGCTGTCGGAACTCGTCGCTCTGAATGCACCGGAGCTGGCCAAGGGACCGGATATATTTCTGGCGGCCCTGGGCTCCGAGAGCCAGGCGCTGGCCTTTGAGTGGGTCTGCATCTTAGGTAAGGCCGGTGTCCGGGCCGAGATGGATCTGAGTGCCAAAAGCCTTAAGAGCCAGATGAAGTGCGCGGACCGGCTGGGTGCCGCGACCGTACTGATGGTCGGCGACAACGAATTGAAAGCGGGCAGCGCTGTATTGCGGGATATGCGGACCAAAGAGCAGGTGCCGGTTGCGTTGGATAACATTGTCGAAAATCTGGCTGCAAGGCTGCGCAGTTGATCAAAGTCCTTTGATCGATTGTACTGTAGTGAAAAAGGAATGAGGATGCCCGGGTAAGGTTTCGGGTTTCAGGTGTCAGGTGTCAGGCTGATCTACTGCGGGCTTTATCCTGACACCTGAAACCCGACACCTGAAACCTCTTGAGGCCAGCAGCCAGTAACCATGAACCAGTGACATCTTGAAATTTTATACGGACCAGTAACGAACGCTCGACGAAAGGAATCGGAAAATTGGTAGACCTACTTGGAGACATGCGCCGCACGCATACCTGTTGTGAACTCGGCGCCGATGATATCGGAGCCGAAGTGGTTTTAATGGGCTGGGTCCTGCGCCGGCGGGACCACGGCGGGGTCATATTTGTCGACCTGAGGGATCGGGAAGGCATCACCCAGGTGGTGTTCAATCCCGAGGTGGACAAGGCCGTACATGCCAAGGCCCACACCATTCGAAATGAATATGTGCTGGCCGTGCGCGGCAAGGTGGATCCGCGTCCCGACGGGATGGTGAACCCCAATTTGCAGACCGGAGAAATCGAGGTGCTGGTCAATGAGCTCAAAATCCTGAATCCGGCCCTAACCCCGCCGTTCTTGATCGAAGACAACATCGACGTATCCGAGAGCATCCGCCTCAAACATCGTCATCTGGATCTTCGGCGGCCGCAAATGCAGCGCAACCTGGTCTTGCGTCACAAAGCCGGCGCATCGGTTCGAAACTATCTAAACAGCCAGAATTTTCTTGATCTCGAAACTCCCTTTTTAACGCGCAGCACACCGGAGGGCGCCCGGGATTACCTGGTGCCCAGCCGTGTCAATCCGGGACAGTTCTATGCTTTGCCGCAGTCACCGCAGATATTCAAGCAGTTGTTTATGATTTCCGGTTATGACCGCTATTATCAGATCGTGCGCTGCTTTCGGGATGAAGACCTGCGGGCGGACCGCCAGCCGGAGTTTACCCAGATCGATATCGAAATGTCTTTTGCCGGGGAAGAAGATGTTATGCAACTGACCGAAGGGATGATGGCCACGCTTTTCAAGGATGTTCTGGAATTGGAAATGAAGCCGCCGTTTCCTCGCCTGAGCTATGCCGAAGCGATTGGCCGCTACGGCCTTGATAAACCCGACACCCGCTTTGGGCTCGAGTTGAAGGATATATCGGATATCGTCGCGGGCTGCGGCTTTAAAGTTTTTTCCGGGGCCGTCGAGAAGGGCGGTATCGTCAAGGCGCTAAACGCCAAAGGATGCGTCGATTTTTCGCGCAAAGAGATCGATGATCTGACCGATCTCGTTGCCGTATACCGAGCCAAGGGAATGGCCTGGATCAAGGTCAAAGATGACAAATGGCAGAGCCCGATCGCAAAATTTTTTACCGAAGAAGAGAAAACGGCCCTGGCCGAGCGCATCGACATGGCGCCGGGGGATCTCGTCTTTTTTGTGGCCGATCAGCCTAAAATCGTCAATGAAGCTTTGGGAAACCTTAGAAATCATCTCGGTCAGAGACTCAAGCTGATTGATGAAGCGCGGTTTGAATTTCTGTGGGTCACCCGGTTTCCCATGTTTGAGTACGACGAGACCGAAAAGCGCTATCAGGCCCTGCACCACCCCTTTACCTCACCGCTGGAGGAAGACTACGCCAGACTGCAGGACGATCCGCTGGCGGTCCAGTCGCGCGCCTATGACCTGGTGCTCAACGGATTTGAAGTCGGCGGCGGCAGTATCCGTATCCATCAGCGGCCAATCCAGGAAAAGGTTTTCAAGGCCCTGGGCATGGAACCGGAGGTCTACGAAGGCAAGTTCGGGTTTCTGCTGGCGGCCCTGGATTCGGGCGCCCCGCCCCACGGCGGGATCGCCATCGGATTTGATCGGCTGGTCATGCTGCTGTGCGGCGAAACATCCATCCGCGACGTCATCGCCTTTCCCAAAACCCAGAAGGCCGCCTGCCTGCTTACCGGAGCGCCTTCCGCAACCAGCAAAAAGCAGCTCGGGGAGCTGCAGCTGAGGCTGCGGCCGGGATTGGACATTTAAATACCATCTGGGAATTTCCCCGATTCCTATTCAGGGCACAACTCAGGGCGAAAGTGAGGGATCGAGATTTCAGCTAGGGTGAAAGTGCAATGGGGCAAGGCTGCAATGGAGGAGCGGGCGCTTTTGGTAGGAACGGATGTCGTCTTTGACGAATCAATTCACGGGGTGGTTATAAGCCGCCCGACCCTGTTTAATAATCTGTCCATTTTGCCTGTGGATGGCCACCCCGACTTGCTCCCTTGTGATCGCCTCACCATGCTGTTCCAAAGTGCAATGCACCAAGGTGCAATTGCTTTTTTTATTTTAATCGGCTATACATTTGATCAATTTCATCGATGCCCTTGCTTCGGAAGAGATCGGGCAACCTATTAAACACGCAGGCACACCCGCAACCATGAAAGGAGGAGCAATGAAACTCAACTCTAATGTGTATCGTGCAGCAATATGTGCCGTTATTTCAGTCGCCTTCATTTCCGGGTGCGTGGCGGCGATCCCGATCGCCGTTCATTATTACAAGACGCATAACAATTACGTTGCCACCGCAGAGGTAAGAAAGAAGGCCGACGACCTCTGGGAGGCGGTCGTGAAGCTCGCCGATGAACGGGCCGCTCAAAGCAGCAATGACAATTTCAAGATTCTTAAAAAAAATGATGCCGACCGGCTGCTAGAGGCCACGGATGGCGTTCAGGTCGCTTCTGTAAAGATAATCTCAACGGGGCGCCGAAAATCGAAAGTCGTCATTACCGCCGATTCACCTGAAGGTAAAGGCGAGGAACTGGACCGGGAAAAAGAACTGGCGGCACGGATAATGAAGAATCTTTGCCAGGAAGCCAAAGCCGAGTGCCAATTGGCCGAGGAATAAAGTTTCGCAACCCCGCATACAGCTGCCGGAGCGGCTGCAGCTCGGGTTGAGGCCCTGTGCCGATGTCGGTTAAATTTATGCCCGACTGCATATTTTTTGCTTGACTTGAGGGATCTTTTTTACTAATTTGCAGAGTTCCGAATGAACCCGGTAGCTCAGTCGGCAGAGTCCCTCCCAAAAGTCGGATTATCCACTGGGTCGACTGGGATCGTTGATAGACTAACTGATCGTTATTCCCCAGTAGCTCAGTTGGCAGAGTCCGCCGGAGGCGGATTAACCACTGGGTCAGCTGGGATCGTTGATAGACTAGCTGATTGTTATTCCCCAGTAGCTCAGTTGGCAGAGTCCGCCGGAGGCGGATTAACCACTGGGTCAGCTGGGATCGTTGATAGACTAACTGATCGTTATTCCCCAGTAGCTCAGTTGGCAGAGTCCGCCGGAGGCGGATTAACCACTGGGTCAGCTGGGATCGTTGATAGACTAGCTGATCGTTATTCCCCAGTAGCTCAGTTGGCAGAGCAAGTGGCTGTTAACCACTGGGTCCGCGGTTCGAGTCCGTGCTGGGGAGCCAAACAGAACCATCTTTCGACGCGCCTTTAGGCGGGTTAGCAAGTCCGAAGATGTTGATCTTGAGAGTCTTATCTGTCACGACAACATCTCGGATGATCCGTTGGAGGTACTCAGCTTGTTCAACTGGTCGGAAGGTTTCAAATAATTCTGAAAAGTCCTTCAATGCATTGAGGACGATTTCAGAATCAATCTTTGAAGGCGAATTGGAGACTAATAGTTCCAGTTCGCCTTTTCTTTTTTCAAGTTCAGAGATCTCATACTGGATGACTTCGACCTTCTTTTCGATCAAATCGATCACCTTACTACCGGATTTCCCGATCGCATCGATGTAATTTGCGATTTCGCTATTGAGTTCACGAATCCGGTTATCGACCTCTTCAAGGTCTTTTTTATAAGGGGGCGTCTCTTTTTCTATGTCGAGGTTTACCTGTTCAACGATCCTCTCGAAAACATCCGTGTCTTTTGACAGCTCTTTGAGTTTTCCGATCACATATTTTTCGATCTCATCGGCATTCGTGTATCCAACAGGACATTTAGTGTTCCTGTAATTCTGTTTCTTGACACAATGATAATAATAGGTCCTTGATTTTCGTCGATTTACAAAATATGGGGTCAGTGAACATTTATGATGGCCGCATTTGACGAGCCCCCTCAAGAGAAATACCCTATCTGTCGTTTTCGGAGTCTTGATGATTTTTGGAACTGTTTTCTGGACCTTAAAGAAAAGGTCAGGGTCAACAATGGCTTCGTGCTGCCCGTCATAATATTCACCATTTTCATTGATCTTTCCCGCATATATCGGATTTGATAAGATCCGGTGAATCGTTGATTTAGCCCATTTCTTTCCGGCCCTGGTGCGCACTCCTTTCAATTCCAGCTCTTTTCGAGCTGTTGCCATCGATTTGGTCCTGAAATAGTTATCATAGATGAATCTGATTGCCTCTGCCTCATCAGGAACAATCACAAGCTTCTTATCGACGGATTTGTATCCATATGGAACCATTCCGCCGTTCCAGTAGCCCTTCTTTGCCCGAGCGAGGCGTTTTTCCTTTGTCCGGTCAGAGATCATGTCACGCTCAAATTGAGCGAAATCTATCAGGATATTCCGTAATAATTTACCTGCCGGAGTGGATGTATCGATGCCTTGAGTTACCGAAACTAAACTGACATCATTTTCCTCAAGAATCTTCAGAATCTCATGGAAATCACGGACCGATCTTGAAATCCGGTCCATTCGTATTGTGACAACGATATCTATTTCACCGAGCCTCACATCTGAGAGCATCTCCTGCAGCTTTGGCCTTCTGAACTTGTCACCGCTCTCTGCAGGGTCTTCATAGACCTTTACAAGCTCCCAGTTATCCTGGGCCTGGATATAATGCTTGCACCTGTCCAGATGGGACTGCATCGAATCATATTCAGTCCGTTCGATCTGGTCCTTTGTCGAGACCCTGGAATATATGGCTGCCCTAATTTTTCGCTTCATCGGTCTCTTCTTCGAGTTCTTTGAGTTTTCGAAGGGCAGCTTTTTTGATGAGTTCTTTGAGTCTTTCGAGGTTTTCAGGCGGGAGAGGCTCTACGAACGCGACCTCAATTTCTGGGGGTTCTTTCCATTTCGGCCAGATGATATCAAGGATGCCAGCAATTCTTTCAAGATACGACTCTTTCTCGACCGGCGGATTCAATATGCGCCAGATGGACTCGACTGCTATCATCTCGTCTGTTTTGGCGATAGACTCATTTTCGGCGTATTTGTCAAGTACCATCCCTTCCCGCCGAACCATGTCCGAAACCAATGACGAAATGATCCCTCTTAAATCAACATCAGCTATACCAGTATCGAATCTGATACTCATCTCGACGGAATCGAGAACATGTTGTACCTGCTCTGAAGCGAGCCTGCTGACAATTGTATCTACAGTGAATTCTGTTTCCATTCAGATATCATACCATAGAATCATATAGTTAGGAAATCTGATGAGGCCCGAACGACTCCATTTCCATCGGCATCCAGAAAGATTACATCGAATCTGATCTTAGCAGGCTTCCTTTCTGTCATCAGTTCAGAAAACAGCCTGCAAGTCCCCCCATCAAGACCGATCGTCATCGCTACCGAGTTTCCCTCAATTATTACTGGCCTATCAAATACCATTTCAGTCTGTCTGGAATCAGTCTCAAAATCATCCTTCATGAATATCGGATAATAAGCCACAGCTTCAAGCCTGTACCTATCGAAAACAGCCCGCACATTGTTTCTCTCGGCTATTTCAACAGACATGGACGCGCTCTCAAGATGTTTTTTCAAAATTCCTGACACTTTGAAAGAATCGACCATTATTCGCTTCGCATAGACTATCGGCTTCTTCGGTATCGTGCTGAAGTCTATCTTGAAAATGATTTCATCGCCTGAAACCAATTTCGGTTTGACGGATACGACATTATCATCGATATCTGAAGCGAGTTTTGAGATATCGATCTCTGCAAAACCGCTTCTATCTGTAAAGATGATTCTCGGGACTTTACCATTTCCTTTTTCTAATTTGACCATCAAGGGCAGGTTCGAAGCTGGCTTCTCATTTCCGAATGTCGTTCTGATCCTTACGCCGAATCGGTTCTCATTCACCTTTATTATATTAAGGGAATCTAAAAGAGCCTCAAATCTTGGTTTTGCGATGCTTTCATAGAACATCCTGCCTTTCAGAAGTGTCCTGCATACCATGTCGGCATTGTGGTAAGAGATGACTGCTCCTGTAAAATCACCGTTAGTTTCAGCCTTTTCACCGGCAGACAGAAGCTGCTTGAAAGCTAAAAGGCGCTTTCTGTTCTCTTTTTCAGCAAGGTTCCTGAGTTTTCTGATCCTTGAATCAGGAAAATGGACCAGCATGAACGTGTCGTAATAATAATTCACACCATGTGGTCCCTCTCTTCGGTATTTCTCGAAATGGATCTGCTTGATGTTCGGTTCGACCTCTCGGAGTATTGCTGATGAAAACGACCGCTCATATTCCTTGATGCTTCTCTGTACAATATTGCCATCAGCAATAGTCTTGGTTTCAGAATTGATCTGAAGCTCATACCCGATGGATCTCGATATCTGTATCATTACATCCCGCAGAGCGAGTCTTTTCGCCCTTGAGACGGTCTTGTTTCCGGATGAATACCCGACAAAATGGTCCCTTGGGATATGAGAGACGAAATCCGGCTTGCTGTCTGACGTATCGACAAGCCGGACTTCCCCAGGCCCTGCGCATGCGATCAATGTGAAACACAATAGAACCAGAATACGCATAGCAGGCCTCCTTTATAGTTCCTCGACAAGCAGCTTATCTAAGAGTTCCTCTGCCCGTTTTTTGGCCTCTTTTTGGTTTTCAGCGAGTAACTTCCCTCTGAGCTTCTTGATGGCATCCCTTCTCGTCTTCATGTAATCGGGCTTGTTCATCTCGATCAGTGCAAAGGCCGTATATGTCGCATCCCCCATCATCGGATAGAAGACACGCTCATAATATACCTCTCTTTGTTTCGCCCCGATTACATCGATATTCCGAACAGCCCATGCGATGCCGTCGCTCATCCATCTCGCAAGGTCATCCTCTTGATTATCGCCTTCAACGACCTCGGTGAATTCCTGCCTGATAGAAGCTGCGATACTTTCAGCGACATTCTTCAAGGCCTCTGCTTTTGCCTGTCTGATGGAGACCGCAAGATCGTGGCCGCCATCGACCATCCCGGAAAAAAAGAACATTCCGTCTTTTTCCGAGAAGGTTTCTGTAACCCAATCAGGCCTGTCGGAATGGTCCGTGCTCTTTTCAATCACTACCGGTTTTTCGACCAATTGATTTCCTGCGGAACAGCCGACCAATACAATTCCCATAATTATTAGAATCAGTCTTTTCATGATCGCCTCCTTTGTCAGTGGATCAGCAGTTCATTCACATTGAACAGGTAATGGAAGATATCGATCAGCCGATATCCGTAGATGTGCCTCAATAGATAATCGAGAATCACAGCACCCAAACTCAAGAAAACAATCTGTATTACCCGTCCGCTCATAATCTATTGCCTTTCTGCTCATAATATATTACCTTTTGAAAAGGAGGTCAAGAAAAAAGTGATAATCAGTTACCCATATAGATAGACCTGCTCCTAATCCATTCACCAAATCATTGACTTCATTGCTAATTTTTTATACAATTAGTGATTATGAAAAACATCGGAAAAAATATCGAAAAACACCGGAAGCTGCAGCGACTTACCAGAAAAGAATTATCTGAAAAGGCCGATATAAACATCAAGACACTCGAATTCATCGAGAGAGGCAAGACCGATAATCCGAGTCTTGATAAGATTGTCGCTATCGCAGAGACTTTAGATGTGCCGATAAGCGAGCTTATCTACGGAGAAAGCGAAAAGACCACGTCATTTACTGACGATGAATTGAAGACACTGAAAAGCTCCAAGGACGCACTGAAAAAACTCAGGGACGCTTTGGACATAATCCTAAAAAAGATTTGAGTGACCTATGCCTAATCAGGGACCGCAACAACCAAATGATGATATGTTGACAACACTCCTTCGCCATCAACAGGAAGCGACAACTAGCAGGAGCACCCATCGAAGGATCAAGAGAGAGCGGGAGATCGGTGATGGGTCTCCAGAATCTGAGACCATCATCCAAGAAACCCCTCATGGGCCGCATGTCCGTCATGGACATGCCACTGCAAGATTCGCCTGTGGTTGTCTGAAACCTGAAGGAGAGATGGGGGCGGCGTGTCAGTATAGAGAAACCAGAAAAGACCGCTGCGAAAGGATTATCTGTAAAGACTGTGCCAGAGAGAAGGTCTGCTATGATTGCGGAATCAAGATCTGCGAGGATCACTGGGTGAAAGTTCCGAATAAAAACAGCAAGCCTTCCTATTTCTGTGTAAGGTGCGATAGCAAAAGGAAAGGAAAGAATATCCTGAAAAGCTTCTTTGAGTTCATACTGGCACCGTTTATGGTCAAGGAAAGGATCAGATGACCGAGCCTTTTGAAAATCTCCTAAGAACCCTGATGCAGCTTGCTCAAGCCGCAGGCGTGCAGCAAGACCCTGCATTTCAGCAAAGATTGCTGACGATCCTCCGTCTCAGAGATTACGACCTCGCAAAACAAGCCATAGACCAGCTAAGGCCGATAGTCCTTCAAAAGCTATTACAAGGCCCCCAGATATTCGAGCCACCCGATCCAGATGCAATAGATGGCATATTTCCTATCGGTATAACAAACAATAATTCAGTTTTCGGCCTGCAACCTCATGAACTCTCCATGCACACCTTCATAACCGGCTCTTCCGGAACCGGAAAATCGGTGATAGTCCAGAATCTCCTTGAAGGTCTCAGAAGACACAATCGTGAAGCATACGAACCGATCCATTACTGGATATTCGATTTCATGGCCGAATATCGCCACATACTTAGATTATTGAAAACAGAAGATGGCCTTCTGATTCTAAGACCGAGCGATTTCAAATTTAACCCCCTCCAGCCTCCGCCAGGAGTCAATCCGGTAAACTGGCTCCAGATATTCTGTGATACCCTCGCATCGACTATCGGGATATATTTCGGAGCTAAGGACCTTCTGGTGCAATTCGTCAATGACCTCTATAGGGAGTTCGGAATCTATGATGGAAAAGATACCTATCCTACAATCTCAAATCTTTATGCTCTATGCAGGTATTATAAGGATAATGCAAAGAACCTATCATACCGAAAGAGAGATTCTCTTGATACGAATATCGGCAGGCTCAGGACTCTTTTAATCAGCCTATCACCCCTTATCATGTGCAGGAAAGGCCACGATCTGGAAACGCTATATCAAAAAGACATAGTTTTCGAGCTCCATGGCGTCACCAACTATGTCCAGATTTTCCTCGTCAATCTCATGCTCCATTGGATCTATAACCATCGCAAGTTCAACAATATCAGAGGAACAAGTCCGAATCTAGCTCTGCTTTTCGATGAAGCCAAACGTATTTTTGATGCAAGTGCGGAACAGAGGCCTATGGAGCCTATTCCTTCGATCGTGAGTCTCGTTGATGAAATAAGGCAGTTTCGGGCAGGATTAGTCGTATCAGATCAGGAACCGACAAAAGTTCTGAAAAGCCTGAAAGCTAACACATACACAAAGATATCGCTCCAGATGAGACATGGCTCTGACATCGATGACATGGCATCTTCTATGAGCCTTACAGTTGATCAGAAAGATATGATCGGCGTTCTCCCTCCCTGGAATGCGATAGTCAAGAAAGGGCCTCACAGACCATTCCTTTGTCAGATCCCGCTTCTTGAGCCGTCGAGAAAAGACGTAAGTGACAATGAGATCGACATAATGATGCATCCTGAACTCAGCCGGATGCCATACACAAAGCTCACAAAGAAAAATCTTGATGAAGATATCACGAAATACGAAGCGATATTAAAACGGGATAGCTCGAACGCTCTAAAGCCAAGAACTGCAAAAAAACCAACACCAAAAACTCAAAAAAATTGGACGGCAAAAGTCCCTGCTAAATCTACCCCTCCAAAAAAGACCATCACTCTGACAGATGAACAGACAGAGTTTCTCCAGCATATCATCGATTTCCCTAATCTGACAGCCACAGAAAGATACAAACTTTCAACTGCTGGTCCGAGAAAAGGCGGCAGACTCGCAAAGGAACTTGAAAACTTACAACTCATAGAGCCGATCCTGATAAAGAGAGGTAAAAAGAATCGTCCAGCAACATATCTTTCAGCGACAGAGGCGGCATTCAATATTCTTAAGCAACCCATACCGAAAGACATCGCGGATTTCACCCACGGGGGATTCCAGCACAGGTATTGGAAAGGCGTTGTTGAACTGAATCTACAGGAGATGGGCTTTAATCCGATAATCGAATACTATAAGAATGGAAAATATGCGGATCTAGGATGTCAGATAAACAGAGAACTTGTAGCAATCGAGATCGGGACAAGTGATGCGAGAAACGAGATTAATAACATAAAGAATGATCTCGATGCAGGATTCGAGAAAGTTTGGTGCATATGTATCGAAGAAGTCTACAATGGACTGAAAAACAGAATCGAGACTGAATTAGACGATGACCAAAAAAACCGAGTCAAGGTCAATCTTACCTATGACTTTTTCGATAAGAATGTCGAACTTCCGAAGAAACGCAAGATTTTGTTCGTGACAAACAAGCAAGTCTCAGGAAAACAGATCAGAGAATCGCTCGACGGTCAGCTAATGAAGTTCAGTGTCAGGACCATCCAAGACAGGAAACTAAATGACAAAGATGTGGCCTGGGCTGAAGAGATCATAACAGCAACCGAAAGCCAAAAAGATAATCTTAATAAAAAATACCCCTGGGTCGGAGCGAAATCCCTTTCCATTCCGGACGGAATTGAAGATTTAGAACCCCTGCTCAAAGCGGGCCTACTACGCCATTTAGGAGAATAATTTTTGCGAGGTTTTTCAATAATAAAGATAATATGCCTTCTGTCAGTGGTATTTGCAGCGACCTACCATATCCATGTAATCTATTCATTTGGTTTCGACAGTTGGCTCAAATCGATTTTATCCCTTAAGATGTCCAATCCATACTGGTTCTGGTCATTAGCAAATGTCCTTGTCCTGATAACAGGCCTTCTGATCTGGTCACGCATAGAAGCGTCATATGTCATAATTACGCCTCTGGTCCTGCTCATCGCATATTTCGTCATAATCGCAGTTATTGACTACGCAAATATCCAAAGGCAGCTGATTCTCATCGGCTATGTCCACGTGGCACTGATCACCCTCTCGGCAGTAGCATCGCCATTTGCCCTATGGGCTTTGAATGAGGAGCTCAAATTCGAATGGCAGACGACAATATTTGATATCCTGGCCTATCCTATAAGGGCTCTCAACAGACTTCTGTCAAGAAGACCCTCACTACTAACTGAGATACCAGAGAATCCCATACCTCAAGATGTCTTCACAAAACAAGCTCCAGAAGAACCAGAACAACCAATTGAAGGCAGACCGGAAATGAAATGGTATGACCGGATGATCGAACTCCAACGGCAAAGATACAGGAGATAGATTATCAGACGTCTGATAATTCAGTTATGTTAAACGAGGGCTCCATAGCTAAATTCTTTGATTGGTACGGCCTGCAGGATGATGAGGTCATGCAGCTCAATGCCTATGATCTCACGAGAATTAAGAAACAGTACGCCGTAACCCAATATGTCCGTACAGCTGACGAGGTCATCGGCTTCTGTTGGCAGTATGAGGATATGACGCTGATGGCAGGGCTTAACCCAAGACCCATAGAATTCTTGAATAGGACCAAGGATGCTAAGGATGAGGATATCAGGCGGATAAGGCATATCCTGTTCGATATAGAGCCGATTCGGAATGTCAACGCAAAATTGACCCCCTCCGACAACCGAATTTTGACCCCTTCTTTTTTTGAATAAAAATATCCCTCCCTGCTTAGACAAGTACTTTCATAATCCGTTAACTGCTTTTGGTATAGC
>Ga0209454_1000253_pt1 | contig 29722 bp, 19 predicted proteins | sample WorMetHERISLAND1_2_FD_187400 | JGI IMG/M metagenome (GOLD analysis project Ga0209454, IMG submission 187400) | Marine gutless worms symbiont microbial communities from Max Planck institute for Marine Microbiology, Germany - Olavius geniculatus... | ecosystem: Host-associated > Annelida >... | reverse complement strand
GTGCAGACAGCTGCCTGCCGGCCGGCAGCTGTCTGCACAGCAGCGACTTCGAGACGGGCGCCGGAGGATGGACTACCGGCGCCGACACCTGCACGACCGGTTCGTTTGTGGTCGGCACGCCTGACGCCACGGACTGGCAGGTTGGCGACGGCAACCCGGGCGCGGCCTTTTTCACCCAGCCCAATTCGGGAGGCATCGGCACTGAAGATGTCGACGGCGGGACCTGCGAGGCCTTGTCGCCCAGTGTCGACTGCGACGGCCGGGCCGCTGCTGAGGTGTCGCTCGACTATTACCACGGCCAGCGCGACGCCGGGGACGACGCGGCCGACGGCTTCACCATCGAGGTTTTGAACGACGGTGCCGTCGTGGAAACGCTGGTGGCCATCGGCGACGTCACCAGCAACCCGACGTGGACCACGGTTTCGACGGTCGTCACCAATCCGGGCGCAATCCAGGTGCGGGTGCGGGCCACGGACGCGGCGGCAACGGGCGACATCGTGGAGGGCGGCATCGACAATGTGGTGATTCAGTCCTCCGGTTGTGAGATTGATGCCGACTGCGACGACGGCCAGTTCTGCAATGGGGCTGAGACCTGCGCGGCCGGTGTGTGCCAGGCAGGATCGGCTCCATGTGAAGGTTCAGGTCTGTTGTGCGACGAGGCCGGCGATGCGTGCGTCGAATGCCTGCTGGACAGTGACTGTGATGATGGGCTGTTCTGCAACGGAGCCGAAACCTGCTTCGGCGGCAGCTGCCAGGCCGGCCCGGCTGTAGATTGCAATGACAGCATCGACTGCACGCTGGATGCGTGCAACGAGGGCACCGACGCCTGCGACAATGTGCCTGATGACAACTTCTGCGACAATGGTGTGTTTTGCGACGGCGCCGAAACCTGTGATGCCGGGTCGGGATGTCAATCCGGCAGTGATCCCTGTGCCGGCCAGTTCTGTGACGAAGGCACCGAGACCTGCTACGAGTGCGAGGAAGATCTGGACTGCGACGACGGCCAGTTCTGCAACGGGGTTGAGACCTGCTTGGATGGTGTCTGCCAGGCGGGTGATGATCCATGTCCCGGTGAAGGCTGTGACGAGGCCGGAGACGTTTGCCTGCCGGCCGGCAGCTGTATACACGGCACCGACTTTGAGTCTGGCGCCGGCGGCTGGACCAATGGCGCCGACACCTGCACGACCGGCTCTTTTACGGTCGGCACGCCCGACGCCACGGACTGGCAGGTTGGCGGCGGCAATCCGGGTATGGCCTTCTTTACCCAGCCCAATCCGGGCGGCATCGGCAGCGATGATGTCGACGGCGGCACCTGCGAGGCCCTGTCGCCGGTTGTCGACTGCAGCGGCGAGGCCGCCGCTGCAGTGTCGCTCGATTATTACCACGGCCAGCGCGACGCCGGGGACGACGCGAACGACGGCTTTACCATCGAGGTACTGAACGATGGTGCTGTCGTGGACACACTGGTGGCCATCGGCGACGTTACCAGCAATCCGGCGTGGACCACGGTCTCGACGGTCGTCACCAATCCGGGCGCGATCCGGGTCCGGGTGCGGGCAACGGACGCAGCGGGTGCGGGCGACATCGTGGAGGGCGGCATCGACAACGTCTCGGTCTCTCCGACGACGCCACCGCTGCCTTGTACGGTCGACGATGATTTCGAGTCCGGCCCCTCCGGCTGGGACAACGACCCGGCGTCTACCTGCAGCACCGGTGACTACGTCCTCGGCAATCCCACCAATCCCGGCGGCGGTCAACAGATCGTGGGCTCCCATTCGGGCGTGAATTCGTGGTTTACCGCGGTCAATGCGAGCGCGGGGACCAACGATGTCGACGGCGGCAACTGCATCCTGGCGTCGCCGACCTGGGCGGTGAGCGAGGACTCGAGCCTGTCGGTGTGGTACTGGCATGGCCAGCGCGACGCCGGTGACGACGCGGCGGGCGACTTCTTCTTTCTCGAGTACTCGACAGACGGGGGCTTGAGCTGGACGACGTTGGCGTCAAACGGCGACGCGGCGTCAACGGCCGTCTGGAGCCTGGCCACGGCAACCATCGATGCAGGCTCCACCGTGGCGCTGCGAGTCCAGTGTTCGGACGGCGCCGGGCCCGGCGATCTCGTGGAGTGCGGCATCGACGATATCTCGATCTGCCCTCAGTAGCCCGACGGCTTTTGACGGAGGGGGAGCGCTGCGGCGTTTCACCTCCCCTATTGGCCATCCGTAGACGGGAGCGCATGGTACGCGGCGTCAGGCAGGTGAAGCCACCTCTCGAACCCCGGTGAATCCGCCTGGCGGCCACGGTCTGGCTGCGCTTCGGGGCGACCGACGGATTGGCCACCAGCAAAATTATCGCGGCTGCCATCGGTTAGGTACAGATTTTGGCCGACGGTGGCTGAAGGAATGAAGATGAATTAATACTTATAAGAAAGGATATCATTCCACTCAAACGAACAACTATTAACCAATAACGAATAACTCCCGATTGGTGTCGAATTCCTATCGACCTTGGTTAATGGAGGAATCTTCCATAGAGGCGATTATTCAGACCCTAACGATAATCTGCCCTTTGTTTCGAATCAAAAAAAGGGGGGAAAATGAAGAGAATTCTGACTACAATGGTTGTTGTTCTGGCGATGCTCGGACACTCTCCGTGCTCAACCGCGTTGGGAGTGTCACTGAATCCATACGGTCACATTGCCCTTGAGCCGAGTGAACGTCCTGCCGGGACACCACCGCGGTATTTTATGGATCAGGGCAGGTTTTTTATCGAACACAACAATATGGTATTTGTGGGCAACGCATTTTTCGAAGCGGCCAATGTCTACCTGACCATGACGACCATTGATTCAAGGTCGGTTGATTTGCATATCTATGCCAAGGACGGCTCGCTTAATTTCCAAACCACTTTCAAAAAGGTCATCAATATATCCTTTTCCAGAAATCAGGAATATGCCGCGTTTTTTGACGGCAGCGCACTGGTTGTATTGAACCTTGATTCTCATGCCGTCACGCGCTTTTCTGCATCTACTATTTTCAGCGTCGATAATGGGGGCCGTCCGGTGTACTACAATCAGCAAACCCAATCCGTTTGGTACCAGGCCCGGTCACTGCCCTTTGACGATTTGCCGTCCAGGATGCTGTTTTTTAATGATGTACCTTTAATCTTCACATCCAAGAACATTTACAGCCTGCGAGACGATCAACTCATCGCGTCATTTGAATTCGACGGCATTTTCTTTGAAGCCAAGGTCCTCAATAATTCTTTGTATGTCGCCGAAAAAAGAGTCATCGGCTCTGATTACAATTTTGTTCTTTACCGAACCGATGACGGCATCACTTTTGAGGTTACCGACGAAACCGCCTTGATGAAGAAAAGCAGTCTGTATCAAATCGAAGCCCTGGCGGTGCATGAGGCCATCCGGGCCCCCTTGCTGTATAGCGAGGATAACTATCCCTTTCCCATCGGAAACAGCCATGGCGAAATCCAAAACTATGGCGGTGATCCTTATCTTCATCCCGGGGTGGATTTTCTGGGCGATGATTACCAGGAAGTCTATGCGGTCAAGGGCGGAACCGTGAAAGCGATCCTGACGACCGGCGGTGCTGCCTACTGGAGAATGGCGATTGCCGAGGTGGAAACGACCGCTGAAACCGAAGGTTATCTTTATGCCCATTTGAATCAATCATCCATTCCGTTTGCGGTCGGTGAGACCGTCAATTCCGGGGATTTTATCGGCACCCTGTATCCATGGAGCGTAGCGGAGTTTACCCATGTTCATTTCGCCCGCATCAGAGACTCGGGGGCCGTTTGGGACGGGCAGTGGTGGACGGTCGACAATCCCCTGGTCGACGTGACAAACATTAGAGATGACACAGCGCCGATTTTTGAAAATACCTATGCCGGGGATCTCTTTGCGTTTCGAGCGCCCAACGGCGCTTTTCTTGATCCGACTGACTTGAACGGCGAATTTGACATCATTGTCAAATGCCACGACATTGCCAACAGCACCTGGCGAATTGATGTCTGGGATTTGAGATATTCCCTTCACCCGGCCGGTGATCCGGATTCGGTGGTTATGGAGCAGCTGGCCTACGCCTTTGACATGCCCTTGGATGTGTATGGTTCCGGTGAATTCACCACCATGGTGTTAAACACCATTTATTCCAGGCAGGCACCGCTCATATCCGAAGGCAACTATGACAATCGCGAATACTATCACATCATCACCAATTCCAACGGCGATTCTGAAATTACGGCAGAAGATGCCCAGATGAACTTTGACTCCACCCAATTTGCAAATGGCGACTATATCCTGAGGGTGGTGGCCCGGGACGGCAGTTTGAACGAAACCACGGCGGAGATGAATATCACGATTCATAACACCCAGGTCACGACCGTCTATTTTGACGATTTTGAAAGCGCTGCCGGCTGGAACACAAACCCTGACGGAACCGATTCCGCCGCGACCGGCATGTGGGAGCGCAACAACCCGCAAGGCACCGACAGCAGCGGACCCAAGCAGCTGAATTCCACGGTCAGCGGCGCCAACTGCCTGGTGACCGGCGCATTGGCAGGCAGCAGCGTCGGAACCCACGATGTGGACGGGGGCCGGACCTCCATTCTTTCACCACAGATTACCCTGCCCGCCGGCGGAGACCTATCGCTTTCATTCCACTACTACCTGGCCCATACCAGCAACTCTTCCAGCGCAGACTACCTGCGGGTGAAAGTGGTCGGCAGTACGACGGCAACCGTCTTTGAAGAGCTCGGTGCGGCGGTAGACGACGACGCCCAGTGGGACAGCTATGCGGCGGATATCACTTCCTTTGCCGGACAGGCTATTTACATATTAATCGAAGCTGCAGACAATGACGGCGGCAGCATTGTCGAGGCGGCCATTGATGATCTGGAGATTCTGGTGAGCGGCGGCTGCGAGTATGATTCTGACTGCAGCGACGGTCTGTTCTGCAACGGCGTTGAAACCTGCGTCGGCGGTGTCTGCCAGGCGGGCGCTGATCCATGTCCGGGGCAGGGCTGTGACGAGGCCGCTGATGTCTGCCTGCCGGCCGGCAGCTGTTCGCACACCACCGGCTTCGAGGCGGGCGCCGGCGGCTGGACCAATGGCGCCGACACCTGCACGACCGGTTCGTTTGTGGTCGGCACGCCCGACGCCACGGACTGGCAGGTTGGCGGCGGCAACCCGGGCGCGGCCTTCTTTACCCAGGCCAATCCGGGCGGCATCGGCACCGACGATGTCGACGGCGGGACCTGCGAGGCCCTGTCGCCCCTTGTCGACTGCGACGGCCGGGCCGCTGCTGAAGTGTCGCTCGACTATTATCACGGCCAGCGCGACGCCGGGGACGATGCGGCCGACGGCTTCACCATCGAGGTATTGAGCGACGGGGCCGTCGTGGACACGCTGGTGGCCATCGGCGACGTCACCAGCAACGCAACGTGGACCACGGTTTCGACGGTCGTCCAGAATCCGGGCGAGATCCAGGTGCGGGTGCGGGCCACGGACGCGGCGGCAACGGGCGACATCGTGGAGGGCGGCATCGACAATGTGGTGATTCAGTCCTCCGGTTGTGAGATTGATGCCGACTGCGACGACGGCCAGTTCTGCAATGGGGCTGAGACCTGCGCGGCCGGTGTGTGCCAGGCAGGATCGGCTCCATGTGAAGGTTCAGGTCTGTTGTGCGACGAGGCCGGCGATGCGTGCGTCGAATGCCTGCTGGACAGTGACTGTGATGATGGGCTGTTCTGCAACGGAGCCGAAACCTGCTTCGGCGGCAGCTGCCAGGCCGGCCCGGCTGTAGATTGCAATGACAGCATCGACTGCACGCTGGATGCGTGCAACGAGGGCACCGACGCCTGCGACAATGTGCCCGATGACAACTTCTGCGACAATGGTGTGTTTTGCGACGGCGCCGAGACTTGTGATGCCGGGTCGGGATGTCAACCCGGCAGTGATCCGTGTGCCGGCCAGTTCTGTGACGAAGGCAGCGATACCTGCTACGAGTGCGAGGTCGATGCGGACTGCGACGACGGCCAGTTCTGCAACGGGGCTGAGACCTGCTTCAGTGGTGTGTGCCAGGCGGGTGATGATCCGTGTCCCGGTGAAGGCTGTGACGAGGCCGGTGACGTTTGCCTGCCTGCCGGCAGCTGTTTGTACGATACGGACTTCGAGTCGGGCGCCGGCGGCTGGACCAATGGTGCCGACACCTGCACGACCGGATCATTTGTAGTCGGCGAGCCCGATGCCACGGCCTGGCAGGTTGGCGGCGGCAATCCGGACACGGCCTTCTTCACCCAGCCCAACTCGGGCGGTATCGGCACCGATGATGTCGACGGCGGCACCTGCGAGGCCATGTCGCCGATTGTCGACTGCGCCGGCCAGGCCGCTGCTGAAGTGTCGCTCGACTACTACCACGGTCAGCGCGACGCCGGGGATGATGCGGCCGACGGCTTTACCATCGAGGTACTGAACGATGGTGTCGTCGTGGACACACTGGTGGCCATCGGCGACGTCACCAACAATCCCTCGTGGACCCGTGTCTCGACGGTCGTTCCGAATCCGGGCGCGATCCAGGTCAGGGTGCGGGCAACGGATGCGGCAGGACCGGGCGATATCGTGGAGGGCGGCATCGACAATGTTCAGATTGTGGCCTTCGGTTGTGAGATTGATGCCGACTGCGAAGACGGAGTGTTCTGCAACGGGGCTGAGACCTGCGACAGCGGTGTGTGCCAGGCGGGAAGCGACCCGTGTCCGGGACAGGGTTGCGATGAAGACAGTGACCAGTGTCTGGTCAGTCCGACGGCGCAGTTCGAGGCCGGTACCGTCATGGTTGGTTCCACCGCGCAGACTGTTTTTCTAGCCGAGACCTATATCAGCCCCGTCGTGGTTTGCTCGGTTCAGTATGCCAATAACGTTGTCCCGGTTGTGGCGAGGGTCTCCAATGTGACAACGGACAGTTTTGACGTTTATCTCCAGAACCCGTCGGGCGGAGCAGTTTTTGCGGAAGAAGTCAGCTTTCTTGTTATGGAGGAAGGCGTCTGGACCATCGATGGTGTGAAAGTCGAGGCTCAAAAATACCTTTCCACGATCACCGACGAGAACAACAGCTGGGTGGGCAGTGTCCGGAGCTATGGGCAAAGCTATGCCAACCCGGTAGTAGTCGGCCAGGTGATGAGTGCCAACGACCCCGACTGGTCTGTATTCTGGTGCCAGGGCAGCAGCCGGAACGCGCCGCCCTCATCGAGCGCGTTGACCACGGGCAAGACCGTCTGCGAGGACACCGATACCACCCGGGCAGACGAGACCGTCGGCTTCATCGTCTTCGAGGCCGGCCACGGTACCATCGGCGGGGTCGACTTCGAGGCGTTCGTCGGGGCGGATACGGTCAGAGGTGTGACCAACAGCCCACCGTACCGGTATACATTCAATAGCCCGTTTGGGTCCGCCCCAATGGTCGCGGTGACTACGATGGCGGGCGTGGACGGGGGCAACGGCGGCTGGTCCTATACCTACGGCGCAGCACCGATCACTGCGACGACCCTCGATCTCTCAATCGATGAAGACCAGGTGGGCGACTCTGAGCGTAACCACACCACCGAACAGGTTGGTTATGTGGTCTTCCATTCAGATATAGCATATCCTTAAACCTTTCGGTTTAGGGATTGGAAAGGTACCGGGGCGCCGTTTTTTGGCGCGCCGGAAAATGGGGTAAATCCCAACCCCGATAAACCGTAATTAGCCACAAAGGCACTAAGACACAAAGAAAAAAAATTCATAAAAAACATCGTGCCTTGGTGTCTTGGTGGCGAAAATCTTTTATGTTATAAATCTTTCGCAAACATTATGGGATTTCAATATATAGTTCCTGAGTCCGGACAAGCTGGAATCATAAAATCAAACCACGAAGGCAGTTGAAGAATTATCTTCAGCTGCCTTTTCGGTTTGGCAATTAAATCATTACTACTTGGAATTAGTGATGTGAACATCACTAATTCACGACAGCCCGGTTCGGTATAGTGGTTCCGTCATCGATCACGGCGCCGTCATTAATTACAGCGTTGCGTCCGATCCTGACGTTATTCCCGATGGTGACGTTTTCGCCGATGGTGACATTCCTGGCGATATAACAATTCTCACCGATCACGGTGCCTGCGCCGATGGTTGTGCGGAATCGAATAACTGTATCATTGCCTATGGCGACACCATTATCAACGCTGACAAAACTACCAACGATAACATTCGTGCCAATCTCTACATCACTGCCCACGTTGGCGTTGAATCTAATGTGGGTGTCAGCCCCAACAGACGTGTTGTCGCCAATTTCAACAGATATACCCACGGTGACATCCGAATCCAGCGAGACATGGTCTCCAACATCGGCCGAGCGTCTGACCCGGCTGTTTTCACCGACAACCGTGTTGCTGCCCACAGAAGCGTTGCGCCCCACCGTGGCGCTTTCCCCTATGGTGCTATTTTCTCCGACAGTAGCGCGCGCCCGTACCGTGGCATTCGCTTCAACCGTGGTGCGGATACCGATAGACGCACGGGAATGTACAAATGCACTCGGATGAATGAACGGCCCCAATTCTAGTTGCTCAATCCGATCCTCGATCGCATCCAGTTCCGCATTGGCGTCAGCAATCTGTTGCGCCAGTATTGCAAGCCCCTCAAGAGTCAACGCATCGGTAGCGTTGATACCAGCCGCAACGTTAGCAATACGCCGCAACAGGTCGGCACGGCCAACCGAGATTGAGCCATCTTCGGGCGTACTTTCATAACCGATGGCGACGCCGTCATTATAGCTCTCCGCGCCCAACCTAAACACCGATTTTACCGTGTAATACGGTATTTCTTCACAGCTGATTTCACACATATACTGGCTATTTTGGACAACGCAGTTGATTGGATTTGCTTGCAGGACGGGTTCTCCTGAGGGTATGGTCCCGATTGATTCAAATGGATAAGGTAATAAGCCGGTTGCTGAACAATCATATGCAGGCGCTGTTCCATCACTGATCATCACGCTATCTATTTCCACCGATTTCACCTGGAAGTCGAAATAGTCAAGTCCGCCATTTTGTGACGAATTGGCTTCAACATTCCAACTCTCGCCCAATACATCACCAATCGTCATATCATGAAAACGAATGCGCAGATTGTTCTCCTTTAGTCTTAATGTGTCGACGTCGAATGACTCGCCGTTGACGCAATCCTGTCCAACACATGCGGCGCTGAATGGCATGTCACATGTGTATTCGCAGATCCATGGAACGGCTGGATCGGGATCGGTGACACAGGTGGATAAATTGGGCTTGACTATAATGATGGGATCACCAGCGGGTATGGTCTCGGTGGCGGAGCTTGGGTCGGGGCTCAAATCAGGTAGCCAGAAAGGTAAAGTGGCTCCCGGTGAACAGTCGTATGCGGGTGCGGTGCCATCACTGGCTCCATTCACAATCAGATCGTCGTCTATCAACTGATCGGCGCTGGCGAAAAAGGAAAATGAGACAACAATCCCAATCATTAGTCCTATAATCTTTTTCTTTATAATCATAAGATACTCCTTTCATTTATAAAACAGGTACGTCTCCCGGCCTTGTTTGCGAACAGGTCCGGGCTCTTTAAGGAGATTTGGACCGATTACAGGTTATGGGTTTTCCAAGTTCCCCACACGGGTTTCCAGATCAACAATACGGGCTAAAATATCAGCCAGTTGTGACTTGATATCACTTTTAAATTGTTCCAGCTGGCCGACATTAACAGCGTCGGTAAGTTCGATGCCGTCGGCCACGTGCTTAATCTGTCGCTCGGCGACCGCTGACCCCACGGAAACCGCATTATCCACAAGTTCGGAGTCGGCGCCCAGGGCAACGCCGCCGGATGCACCGGCAGATAATTTCAAGACGGTTTTGTCAGCTGTAGCGTCGTCGATAAAGAAATAGCTGGGATCCGCAGTGCCATCTGCTATTCCCATGATCCAATCACCAGTCGGAAAATTTGCCGAAGAACTCGTATCATAGAATCGAATCCGGGGATTGTCTGATTTCAGTCTCACCGTATCAAAACCAAAGTCTTCACCATCGGCACATTGCCCCCCCGCACATAGAGAATATGTAACAATCAGGTCGTCGTATATTAGGTAATCCGCCGATGCCTGCAGGCAGAAAATAAACGGTAGAATGGAACAGACCAAAACGAGCTTTATTTTGTTTTTCATTTTAGAATACCTCCTTCTTTTAAATTTGTGCCCCGCGGGATTGTCCCTTTGACCACATCTTTTGTATTGCCGGGCGGTTGCAGTAATTTACGACTGCGGCACACCCTGCACCTTGAAGCTGTTTTTCCAACTATTTTATGCTCCTAACAGAACACCCACGTCCTGTCAGGAGCAAGGCATGCACATTTTGAGGGGCTTCTCCATGTGGAACTTCACGAATAAAGGTTAGTGGTTGAATAAGCTAGATGAAAAAGCAATTAAATCTGAACGGACACAAACGAAATGAGGTCAGCAGAATAATAGATGTTTTCCAATGGAAACCGAGCAGAGATAGATGGCAGGTGTCGAAAGAGAATCGATCCTGGCATGATAGTTTAATACTTTGATTGAGTCAATAAAAAAAATAATTACAGATACTTATATAACATTGTGGTATTAATTGCTGGAATGAATCAAAAATCGGGGGCAAGTCTACGTTTGACTCTTGCTAAAAAATGTCAAATATCAAACGTCGACTTGATCCCCAATATAGCCCATCATTAAGCATCTACTCCGTCAATTTTAAAACAATTAACCCCAATGTTGCAAAAGTCGGAGGGCTTCAGAGTCAAGGCGACTGAGGGTGAAGTAGTAGTACTTTACTTCGAAGCCTCAGCAACGACGAATCTGAAGTCCTCCGGCTTTCCCGCAGGGGAAACAACAAGGCAAAATCGATCCCATCCTTCAAATACACAAATGGTGACATCTTTGAGCTTTTTCGTTCGAAACACAATTTTAAATAATTACAGTTTTTAACGATTCTTTGCCTTGTTGTTTATGCAACTAAGGGGTTAATTTAGTCCGACAAGCTCGCCATTTTTAAAAGTGCCCCAGAAATGCCCCTACATACAATGACCGCGGGTTTTGTTGTCAATACCGGTTTTGCCAAGTGGAATCGATCATTTTGGCCAATCCGGGTATAGCTCACTACTATGCATGCAGCTGGATTATTTGAGGTAGTCAATATGGGGCCTCCCCATTAAAGGGCTTGTCAAGAATGAATCTTGCCCTCTCATGATTACTACTTATTGGACAAAGCTTAATTTTTATTGACATTATGTGCTGTTTCTCTTAAACTCTGTTTAGAAACAACATAGTAGCCGAATTTGAAAATCCCGTAAGAAGCAGCTTCTCCCACAGTTCAACATCTCGCATTTCGATAACGCCTTGCACCTACTACGTCATCTCTTTCTTATATTCTGATAGTTTTTGCTGCATGCCGTGACTCTCCCCCTGCAAATGCAATGAAGCGATTTTTCCCTGAAGTCTCGTTTGACCTTTTAAAAAAGTATTTGCCTGTTCCCGGTATCTAGTCATTTTCTGACCAAAAAAGGAGGTGATCTTTATGGAAAGCAAAAAAATGGAAAAAGACCTTATTTTTTTTAACCCCGGGAAACCTGGGGCAGTGTTTACCTACAAAGCAGGTTTCTTTGTCGACTCCGAATTACTTGAAGAAACCGTGGAGCATTTAGAATATGACACAGAAAATAAAGTGGAATGGATCGAAGATCGCCGGTCAAAGCCCAGAGATGTTTAATTTTCTTCATTTATGAGGCTTAATGTGGAACAGGCAATGAAGAAAACCTGCTAAAGGAAGACTAATTCAAGCCATCCCGTGCTGCGCACGGGATGGTTTCGCAGTTATGGACAGATTTGCAGTGTACCCTGATCTGATAGAAAACGTGAAAAGCACCGAATCCACATCGTACAAATTAATGTCATTTTTTAATAAGAGGAATGCAACCTAAGTATTCAGGAAATAAAAGCCATCGAATTTTTAGGGAGGGCAGGCCCCAGCAAAATGAGAGCCCTGGCTGATTCTCTGAGGCTGGCTGTCAGTTCAACGATGACACTGGTGGACAATCTGGAGGCCAAAGGCGCCGTAAAACGGGAAAGATCATTGGAAGACCGTCGTGTGATCATGTTGCAGCTAACCGAAGAAGGCATCCGGGACTATTAGATAACCCAGCGCGACATAAAGGCAGATTTGAAGATCCCTGTGGCAATAACCTTCCCTTTACTATGGAGATGAACTCAGAGGGAATGTTGTTCAACGGCTCATTGGACTATTATGGTAGAAGATATATTTTTAAAACGCAAGAGAATAGAATAATACAATTTTCAATGAACCACCATCACCGGACACTTGGATAAATGAATTACCTTGCGGCTTACACTGCCCACCAGCAAGCCTTTAACCGCACCGAAACCACGGGTGCCCATCACAATTAAGTCGGCCTGGTGATCGTCCGCTGCCTTCAATATCGCTTCAGCTTCCGGTCCTTCCAGCAACATATCCTGCACCTTGAACGATGTGCGGCCTAAGGCTGTTTGCGCATCATCGAGGATTGCCTGCCCCGCGCTCTTGCGCTTGGCGTAAAGCTTTTCATAATCCGCATAGCCCAATAGGTCCGAAGTGTGTGAAAAGACATGAACGAGCCAAAGGTCTGCATGGTATTGCTCGGTCAAAGACCTAGCAAAGCCTATAGCTTTATAGCTGTATTCGGAACCATCGACGGCAAGTAAAATGTTTTTTAGCATTTTGATACTCTTTTCAATTATCGTCCCGACAGATCGGGCTGGCTTATGTATGGAGTTATTTATCTGTAATTAGCGTTTCATCGCTTTCAATTCGTGGTTGAGTGACGGTATCCAAGCCTTCTTTGGCCAAACCAGCCACAACCATAATACCGGCGGTTGCCAAAATTCCCTCTAGTCCCACAATGGTTATGACTGACATCCCAATAGCGGATGCAATACCAGTGCCCAAAGATTGCTTAAATGTATCTGAAACGGCTTCAGTTACCTCAATTTCTTTTTTCATCACTTTGTGGCAATTTTTGACGGCCGATACCGCTCCGCCGGCGAGTGCTCCGGCGGCACCATATTTAACGACGGGAGCCGGCACTGCGGTTACGCGTTTGCCGATAAATTCGAATAATTTCGTCATATCTGTTAATTTCCTTCCATTGAAAATTCAACGTTGAGTCAGAGTAACCGCATATTAACCGATTCATCACGAAACGACAATGTGTTTTAATAATAAATGTGCGCCGTTTAAGCAAAGATCAATTGCCCTCGCACCCAGTTTAGCTTCAGTTTTCATCACGAATTCCTTCGATTTAAGTTGTCTGATATAAATTTCTATTCGCAGATATCTCCAATTATCCAGTATTTTTCTAATTTATATAAGGACTTGGCTTAAGTTTATGGATATTGCCAATTTCAAGGATCAAGGTAAACGCCGCCAGATTCGGAAGCATTTTGATGCATTCAAATGTTGTTTTGAAATTCCACATGGCGGCTAAAGTCTCAATCAATTTAGCCGATACAAGGTTCTAGCAAAAAATCGAGTTGAAGCGAAGGAATTATTTTGCCGTAGCTTATTCAATTTCTCATAGTTCGGGGGACTTTGCATGCCTGCTTTAGCGATATTCGAGATATTGGCTCAAGTCTATTTTGCCGTTCATGCCATACGTACCGGTCGCGAACGTCAGTGGCTTTTTATCATTATCATTTTTCCTGGCATCGGATGCCTCATTTACTTCTTTTCGGAATATTTACCCGATATGCAGCAAGCGGCTAAACTTCGTAAAAAAAGAGTCAATGTCAATTCATCGAAGAATCTGAGATATCTCGAGGATCAGGTCGAAATAACGCCAAGTGTCAAGAACAAGAAGTTACTTGCTGAAGCGTACGTGCACACCGGCAAGTTTGATAAAGCGATACCGATATTCGAGGAATGTCTTCAAGGTCTTCATGAAAAAGATGACTTTTTAGTTGAAGGATTGTGCTGTGCTTATTTTTTTAAAGGAGATCTGGATAAGGCGAGAATCAATCTTTTGGAACTAAAAAATTTGCGCAGAGACCAACCTAATAATGACTTTGATTTGCTTCTGGCCAGGACTTATGAGGAACTGGGAGAAACGGATGCCGCGCTGGAAGAATACTCTGGGTTGATTAAACGTTTTTCCGGGCCGGAAGCGCCTTGTCGATATGCTCTGCTGTTAAAAAGAATCGGGAGAAGAGAGGAGGCAAGGGCAATCTTCAAAAAAATTGTAAAGGATGCACGCCTATCGCCCAAATTTTACCAAAAAGATCAAAAGAAGTGGATTAACATGGCCAAAAGAGAAATTTAGTTTCCTTATTCCGCGCATTAATATTGGCAATTTCCGCACCACTTAATTCAGCGTACATGCAATATCCGCCCAAAACTGATTGGGTAACTGTTTAATTGCCGATCTTTCACCATGGTTCTGCCCCAGTTTGACCCCAATAAAACCTTAGAACCTCCAGCATACCCCTCAATGGAAAATACATGCCCTGCACCCCAATTGCCTTTCTCTGACAAATCGTTTCTCAAGAACTGAGCCGCGGGCCGCAAGCGTGCAGTCTGATCAAGGATAGATACAGTGTTCAAATGCTAACGTAGGGTCAGCCACGACACTTATTTTCGTCCTCGTCCTCGTGCTCGTGCTCGTCCTCGAAGCTTCTGAGCCTCTCAGTTTCGAGGACGAGGACGAGTACGACGACGAGCACGATTTGAATACCCTGTTTTGGGCTTAATGTAGACGTAGTTTCACGCGAGCGGCAGCCTCCGGCTAAAGGACAGCCGGTCTGATCAATAGAAGAAACTTCATCAGCAAATCGTGCGTTTATAGATGGTGGGAGCGGTTTTCAACCGCGATTACCCAGTTGGGTAATCGTGGCCGGAGGCCACTCCCACACACCATTAACTTATATCTGAATGGCTTTGAACTTGCAGTAGTTTCATAAGAGCGGCGGCCTCCGGCTAATGGACAGCCGGTCTGATCAATAAAAGAAACTACTAATTTTCTCGCAAAGACGCCAAGACGCTAAGATTATTTATAATTTAAATCTTTTCCTTTGCGAGCTTTGCGCCTTTGCGAGAGATAAACAAATTGTAGTTTCATAAGAGCGCTGCTTCTGGCCAAAAAAACGGCCAGTCTAATTAAATACAAGAAACTAATGAACGTCGAACATCGAACGTCCAACATCGAACGTCGAATAATGCATTCTGTCAATTTTTAAACGACTGAGCGACCTGTGGGGTCGTAGCTCGAAGAGCGAAGCCCTAAGCGATTCCACCATTCGTCAATCGACATTCGTCATTCGTCATTTCATATGGGATCCATTTTCGAATTCAAATCCTTGATCTTGCTTGACACTTGATGACGGATTTGACATATCTGCCCTTTAATAGGAGTAGAAGAGGATCATTATCTTTGCTATGATTAAACCTGAAACTTTTGCAACATTGTGGTTCACCATAATCAATCAATAACAGGAGTTGCTCAAGTTCTGGCAGCTCGCCGGAGGGAGGTGGAGTCATGATACGCAGTCTACATGCCGGTACGAAGCAGACCGGGGGATTCAGCTTAAATGTCTTTAGCGAAGATGCGCTCGAGGACCTTCATCTAGCCACCCTCGAAGTTCTCCAGGATACCGGCGTCTTTGTCGATGATGACGAGGCCCGGGAGGTCTTCGACGGGGCGGGAGCGATGGTCGACCATAAAAAGAAGATCGTCAAAATTCCCCCGCTGGTGGTAGAAGAAGCCATCCAGTCAACACCATCGCAGTTCGTTGCCTGCGGCCGAACCCCGAAAAATGATGTTGTGCTGGGCAGGAACCGGGTGACGTTTACCAATTTCGGTGAAGGTATCAAGATCAATGACCCCTATACGGGTGAACATCGCGACACAGTCAAATCCGATGTGGCAAACGCGGCCCGGATTGTCGATTATCTGGATAACCTTGATACCTATGAAAGGATTATGGTTTCCCATGATGTTCCCCAGGAAACCGTTTCCTTGCACAATGCCGAAGCCTCTTTAACCAATACGTCCAAACACCATTGGTTAGGCCCTGTCAATGGATACTGTTCCCGGAAACTTGTGGAAATGCTGACCGCCATTGCGGGCGGCAGGGAGAAACTCCGGGAACGCCCCTTGCTCACTTTTGTTACCTGCCCGGGAAGCCCGCTCACATTTTCCAGAGAGCATTGCGAAATCATTATGGAGGGAGCCCGATCCGGATTGGCCGTCAATATCGTATCCATGACCATGGCCGGTGGCTCGGCGCCGGTAACCTTGGCAGGTACCCTGGTGGTCTTGAACGCGGAGGTCCTCGGCAGCCTTGTCCTCAATCAACTGATTCACAAAGGCTCTCCTGTTATTTATGGAAGCTCCACCTGCCCGATCGATTTATGGCGGACCACGGCGACAGTTGGATCTCCCGAGTGCGGTATGATCACCGCCGGCGTGGCCCAGTTGGCCCGCAAATATGCCCTGCCGTGTTTTGCAGCCGGTGGGTAGGGCGATAGCAAAGTCGGTGACGCCCAGGCAGGTCATGAAAAGACACTTACCGGGTTACTCGCCGCGTTGGCAGGGGTCAACGTGGTTTACGGCCTGGGGATGCTCGAAAGCGGCGTCACAATTGATTTCGGTCAACTGGTGATGGACAATGAATTTGCCGGAATGATCAAACACGTATTAAATGGGATTCCGGTCGATGATGAAAATCTGGCGGTGGATGTCATTCATGATGTCGGTCCGCTCAAGGATTTTTTGGCCCAAAAACACACCCTCAAGCATATGAACTCCCAATCCCAGCCTGACCTGATCGACCGCAGACGACGCTCCAAGTGGCAGGAGCTGGGTGGAACCGATATCTATGAAAGAGCGGCTGCCAAAGCCAGGGAAATATTGGAAACGCACGAACCGGATCCATTACCGGACGAGGTCCTGGCGAAGATTCGATCAGTCGTTGAGAGTGCCGAGGAAGAGCTTGGCTGCGGCAAGGAAGGGTAACATTCAGATAAGAGCACGGCCTCGGGCTAAAGGACAGCCGATCTGATCAAAAAAAGAAACATCAAAAAGCAAATTTTGGATTTCGGAATGCGGATTTTGGATTTAAGGTATTCTGTCCATTATAAAACGACTGAGCGAAGCGATTCCGCCATTCGTCAATCGACATTCGACATTCGTCATTTAAAGCAGTTTCACACGAGAAGGATTTCTCGCAGACTTCAGAGGAATTCGGTTGCCTTGCCAAAGGCTCCTGTTGCGAAATTTTTGGGTAGGAGGTTCTATAATGAGTATGGAAGACCTGATTAAAGCGGCCATTGACGCTGTCACGAAAGGCGACGAAGGAGCCGCGGTAGACGTTGCCAACAAGGTCATTGCCGAAGGCTTAAATCCCGTAGATATCATTGACAAAGGCTTTGCCAAGGGAATGATCATCGTGGGTGATTTGTTTGCCAAAGAGGAGTACGCCTTGCCCCAGGTTCTCCTGTCTGCGGGTGCTATGCAGGATGCGATGGACGTGCTCGATCCCCATATTCCGCGGCAAGATGCAAAAGAAAAGATGGGCGTTGTGGTGATCGGCACCGTAGCGGGAGACATCCACGAAATCGGCAAACGCATTGTTGGAACGATGTTTGAGGTCTATGGTTTCGAAGTGCATGATCTCGGCGCCGATGTGCCGGTCGAAAAATTCATTGAAAAGGCCAAAGAGCTCAACGCGGATATCGTGGCCACCTCGGCCTTAATGACCACGACCATGATGAAGCAGCAATCGTTGGAGGAGGCGCTAAAAGAGGCCGGCATGCGTGATAAGGTCAAAACGATGGTGGGTGGTGCGGCCGTGACGCAGGAATGGGCGGACATGATCGGAGCGGATGGCTATGGCCAGGATGTCACTGAAGCGGTGGAAGCGGCGAAACAGCTGGTCAAACCCTCGGAGTAAATCTGACGACGAATGTCGATTGACGAATGACGAATGATGGAATCGCTCGCGCAGCGCAGGCGCTTGCGCCGCGTGTCGCTCAATCGTTTTAAATAGACCGTTCGACAAAAGACTCACGACAGGCAGATTACATTATTGTATGTTGGATGTTCGGCCTGCCCGCAATGCCTTTGTAAATCGCTGGGCAACGCTGACCATTTGTCTTTACAGGGAATGATTGTTAGAAACCAACGTATTATGCATGGCAGTCGGGTGTTCGACGCTCATTAGCTTCTTCTCCGATCAGACCGGCTGTTCTTTAGCTGGTGGCGGCGATTATTAGGGAATTACGAATTTTCCACTCGAACGTCCACAATAATGAATTTAGATAAATCACGAAGATTTCATTCAGAGCTTTCACAAATTGATAACTTGCAAATTATCGAAGATTCGTGTATGCATTGATCATTGTGTATCAGCAGCTGCGTGCTGAATGGTTTCTGATCAGATATCTCAATGGTAATCTGCTTATCCTGATCCATCCGGCCCGAGGCGCTCATTCATTCCGAAAGCGAACCAGATCTCATTTCTCATTCAGAATCCTTCGGATTTTTAACCGCTTTTAGCTAATTAAGATGATGGAGAATTCAACATGCAGATAACCAGACGAGATCTCATCAAAAACACCCTCCTATTTGGCGGCTCCCTGTTTATCTCTGCAAGCCCTCTTTCGGCCTTAACGCAAAAAGAACAGCCATGGTATCCAGCTTATGAAAAGCTGGAAAAAGAAGGTAAATTAGCCGAGAGAGTCGCAGAGGCCTACTCGATCTTCGAAGAATGCCGGCTATGTCCGCGGGAATGTGGCGTGAATCGGATGGATGGGGAAAGGGGATTTTGCCAGGCTCCGCTGAAAGTGATGGTTTACGTGGCCCAACCCCATTTCGGCGAGGAGATGTCGCTGGTCGGCCGACATGGATCCGGTACGATTTTTCTCTCCAATTGTAATCTGCGCTGTGTCTTTTGTCAGAACTGGCCGATTTCCATCAAGGGGGAAGGGCGTGAAGTTGAAGATGAAGACCTGGCACAAATGATGATGTATCTTCAGGGAATTGGCTGCCACAATATCAACTTAGTCACTCCGACTCATGTGATGCCCAATATACTCAGTGCCACCAGAATGGCATTTAAAAAGGGGCTTCGCATACCGCTGGTCTACAATACCAGCGGCTATGAGCGGGTGGAGATGATAAAGATGTTAGACGGCATTGTCGATATCTATCTGCCGGATATCAAATACATGGATGGAGATTTGGCAGCCAAATATTCATCTGATGCCGGGGATTACCCGGAAATGGCAACGGCGGCTGTTGCCGAAATGCACCGGCAGGTCGGTGTTCATCAGGTGGATAAGCATGGAGTTGCCCTTAGAGGATTGATGATTCGACATCTGGTTATGCCGAATCGCGTCGCGGGGACGAAAAAATTCGTCAAGTGGTTGGCCGAGAACCTTCCCCGATCCACCTATGTCAATATCATGCCCCAATACCACGTGGATTACAAAGCCTTTGAATATCCCGAAATTGCACGGGGAATCACCGTTCAGGAATTTTTGGAAGCCATGGCTTCGGCTGAAAAATACGGATTGACAGGTCTGGATCCCAGATCTGTGCGGGTCAGAGATCATTATACTAAATCCGGATAGGAGGAAACACCCAAACCGGAGAAGCCGGAATTGAACGTCGAACATCGAACATCCAACGTCGAACGTCCAATGTGGAGTCGCTTCAGGCTTGGGGCTTCGCTCTTCGAGCTACGACCCCACACGTCGACTCCGGCTACGACCCGACAGGTCGCTCAGTCATTAATTTATATTGACAGAATTCCTTATTCGATGTTGGACGTTCTTTGTTCGATGTTCGATGTTCATTGGTTTTCTTTCAATTCGATTGAGCTCGTCGCAGGTCGGTGGATCTATTTTATTCCGCCGCCAACTTCAAAATTGATAAATCGGAATAGATGCTTTGACAGCGAAATCTCCTATAAAGGGTCACCTAACGCGCCGTAATTTTCTTGGCTTTTGCGGGCGCAGCGTTGCTATCTGTGCAAGCTCCACTCTATTGCCGTTGTCTGCTGTGACGCGTTCGGCCGGGGCTGCGGCGATCGAAAAAGGGTTCATCGGGCGCAAGCTTTCCCCCTATTTTACGCCACTGGATGATCAGATGATCCGCTGTGAGCTCTGCCCACACGCGTGTGAGGTTGAGCCCGGGGAACGAGGGCTTTGCGAGGTGCGCGAAAACATCGACGGCCAATATTACTCTCTGGTTTTTGCCAACCCCTGTGCGGTTCATATTGATCCGATTGAAAAGAAACCCTTTTATCATGTGCTTCCGGCAAGCCGTGCCTTTTCCCTTGCCACGGCCGGTTGTAATTTCGACTGCAAATTTTGCCAGAACTGGGAGATTTCCCAGGCACGACCGGATGACACGTTTAATTACAAACTGGCGCCGGATCAGGTTGTATCCAACGCACTTCAGTATAAAAGTCAGGTCATCGCTTCAACCTATGTGGAGCCGGTTATCTTCATCGAGTATATGCTTGAGATCGGCCGCCTCGCAAAATCCCAGCCGCTCCTGAAAGTCATGCATTCCAATGGTTTCATCAATGCGAAACCGCTTGAGGATCTTTGTGATGTGCTGGATGCCGCCTGCATTGATCTTAAGGGGTTTACGGAGGACTATTATCAAAACATGGCGGAAGGCGGTCTTGAGCCGGTCTTGAATACCTTAAAGTTGTTTAAGACCAGGGGACTGCATACCGAGATTGTCAACCTGATGGTTCCCGGGAAAAACGATGACCTGACGCAGGTGCGTGCCATGTGTCAGTGGATCTACAATGAACTGGGACCGGATATCCCGCTTCATTTTGTCCGCTTTTATCCGCGCTACAAGCTAAAAAGCATTCCACCGACAGCGGTATCAACGCTCGAGAAGGCCAGGGAAGTTGGAATTGATGAAGGCCTTCATTTTGTCTACATTGGAAATGTGCCCGAACATCCAGGGGGTAACACCTACTGTCCACGCTGCAAGGAAATGCTGATTCGCCGGATCGGCTACCGGGTAAAAGTGCTGGCCTTGGATGAAGGCAAGTGTCAAAATTGCGGACGGGCCATTTACGGCATTTGGCAATCTCCCAAATCCTGAATTTTCTCCGAGATAAGGCTCAGAGAAAATGGCCCCTGAATGTCAGCAATAGCGAAATTCATTGGTTTTGGGTTTCAGGTGTCAGGTTTCGGGTGTCAGGAAAATCAGGTGCTAAGTCCTTGTATGAAAACTACAGTAAATCGGATCACAAAAAAAAATTGAACATCAAACATCGAACATTGAACGTCCAACATCGAATAATGAATTCTGTCAATTTAAAAATACCTAAATAAAGCCAATTCACCTTTGAAATTATTCGTATCAGAATTCAGCGTTTTCTCAATCTTAAAAAACGACAAAGCGCAGCGTCATCCATATTGGACTTTCGATGTTGAGCGTTCGATGTTCGACGTTCATCAGTTTCTTTTACGATTTGACCGGCCGATTTTTGGGCCGGCGGCTGCGCTGACACCTGAAACCGTCATCTTCTGACAACATGTTGTCAAATAGAGCCCGTTAAGGGCTTAAGAAGAAAAATTTCAGGAGCGTCGGAGAAGTGTCAACAGGCTGATCCCGGATAAGATGCTCAGAAAAATCAGGGTATTCATGATGCCGTAAATCGGGAGTATGAATAAAGCGGCCATGAGAACGCCACCGGCAGCCCCGGCGAGATCCAGCGCATAGAAACCCCCGCCGATTTTCTCCATAACGACCCCAGTACTGGTCATTGCCATGACTGCCGCGGCAAAATGAACGCCGCCCACGATACCGGTGATCAGGCTGAGAATTGAAAACAGCCAGCCCATTGCCGCCGGCGACAAAAAATTTCGAATCTCTCCATGAAGCAGCGGTAAAAATAGCATTAGCCCGATAGGGAGTATAGCGATCAGCGCCTGCACGCGAATAAAAAGTCCTTGGGCGGCTTTGGGTTTCAACGGGGAGGGGTATTGCCGGGAAATCCATCCGGCGCCCACGGCCAATCCGGTCATGAAAAAACCGATAATCAGAGCCAACTGGCGATAAACAAACCCCTCAATAATTTGGAAGCTTAACAAAAATACCAGCTGAAGCACCATTTCGACGGAACCCGAAACAAAGATACTACCGGCAACCGCCACCTTGAATTTGCAGCGACCCGTCCAGAAAACTGCCGTGATCATTACCCCCGCGACGGCCAAACCGGCCCAGACCCATCGAAGCTCTAACTCTGCCAGGATATTGAGATATTTTTGCATCACCGTATGCAACTGGATTACCCACATCATCAGATTTTGGAAATAACAGATAGGGGAAAAATCCCGGTTGACGGCAGCCCCCGGGATGCCACCCAGAATGGATTTCAGATAATCGAGGCGGAAGGGGCTGAGGGCGTCCTGAAGGATATCTTCTCGTATGTATATGAGTTGAAGGTTGCGTTCGAATATCCGATTCGCCAAGACCGAGGAATCCGACAGGAGTACACCGGATATATCGGTAGCAAAAAAACGTGTTTGGTCGCCGGGATAGATCAGCGTTTGGGGGAAGATCTGAAGCAGTGTTTTCTTTAAGGAACCCAAATAGCGGGCCTGGGTCGGACCCAGCATACTTTCTCCACCGGAAACTGCAAATGAAAAAATCCCGGCCGGCAAAAGCCGCTGCTTTACAAGGGCGAAGAATTCCTCGGTATAGAAGCGGTTCATCTGGGCAGTGATAGGATCACCCACATTCATCAAGATAACGTCGTATCGCTTTTGAGAGAGACGCAAAAAGGCGCGGGGATCCCGGTGAAACAGCCGAACGTTTTTATGTTGAAGCGATGCACCTGTTGCGGAAGACAGATGGGGTTTGAGAAGACGAATGAAATCCGGATCCGGTTCCACGTAATCGATATGCCGGATGCCCGGCTGTTTAAAAAGCTCTTCCAGCAGTCCGGCGATTCCGCCGCCCAGCAGCAGAATGGTTTTGGGATTCGGATGTTGCAGGAGGGCCAGGTGGACCCCATATTCGGCGCTGAGCCGATCCGGTTCCGAAAATAACCACAAGCCGTTGGTAAACGCCGATACCTGTCCTTCTCTTTTTAACAATGCAATGTTGTGATAGGCCGTGTCATACACGGCCGCAAGGTTCGGGCCCCATTGCCAACGACGGCTTATGTGATCCAATCGAGATCCGAAAACCGCACCCGACAAAAACAGTAAAGACGCGGCAATCCAAAGCCAATGCCCCAAGCGAACATTTGAAAAGGGCCGCCACGGCCGAAACAGATACCAAGAAATGAATAGTATCATCCCGGAAGTGATCCATATTGTTGCAAAGACCGAACTATAAGGCAGAAATACAAAATAAAAAATCAGACCGCCGGCCGCCGACCCCAGCGCCTCTCCCAGATAGATTCCCAGGGGCTGCTTCACCCCCTTTCTTCGATGAATTGCCCAACAGATTCCGAAAAGTGCGCCGGATACCGGGCATAAAAGACCTGTAGCTGCAACGGAAATAAGCAGCATCGCCCCGATGGAAGGCAATTCGCCTGCTGGAAGGTTCCAGATGATTCGGGATGCACGGATGAACAGCACTGATAGTGGCAGCATGGCCGACAGAAAAACGAGCATCAGCCTTAGCAGGTTGGCATGCGCCGAAACCTTCCGTGCCCATTTTCCAGCCAGCCCGCTTCCCAGCCCACTCCAGAGGAGCCAGCCGGCAAAAATCAATCCCGCCGACAACTCATTGCCGTAAAATAAAACCAAAAGCTCTCGTATAACAATAATCTGAGCAACCGTCGCCGCGAACCCGGTGGTTGTGATGGTGAGAACCGGCGATGGTATCGCTGATAGCAGGCGCATGGTTCCAATCAAATAAACAGATCTTTTTTGCACTATACGGATAGACAAAATAAATCGGTGTAATACGTTAATGAATACCGGCAGAGTACCAGTGCCGTGTGGGCTATGTCAACTTCGCAGCAATCAAAGGAGGAGAACAATGAATATAATGACAAAAGGATTTATCGCAGTATCTATAATCGTCGCAGCCTTATTGCTTTATCTTTGGGGACACTCAGACGGATATAGAGATCGAGCCTTTAGACCTATCGGCGAAGCGATTGCGGCTCAAAGCGTACCAACAATATCACCGGTGAAGGCCCGCGATCGAGATTTCTATGCCCCCAATACCGAAGATCTCGGGCCGGATGAAATGCGTTTGATTGCCTGCGGAACAGGCATGCCCACCGCGCGACCTAAACAGGCGGCGTCATGCTGGCTGCTCGAATTGGGCAATGGTGACAAGTTTATCTTCGATGTCGGGACAGGATCGAATGAGCGCATCGCCGCCTTTCAGATTCCCTACAATTTCCTCGACAAAGTATTTCTGAGTCACCTGCATACCGACCACTTCGGTGATCTGGATGCCCTGTTTGTCGGTGGCGCGCTGGCCGGCCGCCAGAGACCGTTACGCGTCTGGGGACCGAGCGGCGATACACCGGAAAGAGGCACAAAATACGCGCTGGATCACTTGTTCAAGGCGCTTACCTGGGATCTGGACGGCCGCAAGGGACTCACCGATCCCCGTGGATACCATCTCGAGGTCACCGAGTTTGACTACAAGGGCATGAATCAAATCGTCTATCAGGATAACGGCGTGACCATCCGATCCTTTCCGGCGATCCACTCGCTGGATGGCCCGGTGAGCTTCAGTTTAGAGTGGAACGGTTTCAAGTTCGTTTTCGGCGGGGATACTTATCCCAACCAGTGGTATGACGTGTATGCCAAGGATGCCGACCTGGCGATCCACGAGTGCTTCATAGCGGTTCCGGACATGATTACCAAGTTCCAGTTCACCCCACAAAGCGCGCTGGCGGTGGGTACCCAGATCCACACGGCACCTGAGGCATTTGGCAAAGTGATGTCGCGCATCAAGCCGCGGATGGCCGTAGCCTATCATTTTTTCAAAGATTTTGACACCACAGGATCCATCTATGAGCGTATTCGGACAACTTACGATGGCCCCTTGAGTCTCGCGGAGGACTACATGGTGTGGAATATCACCAAGGATAACATTCGCGTGCGGTTGGCTAAAGTTGATGAAGACGTCTGGCCACCCCCGGCAACCGATACGCCCCAAAAACCCGATGCAAGCCAAAGGATTCCCTACTCGGACATGATCTCAGGCGGCAAGCTCGATGTGAAGGATGTGATTCAGCCCATCTATGACGAGATAAACAAGCAGTACAAGCTAAACGAGAAGCAGGATTGAGCCATGACTGACCAGGCTTCGAAAAACACATGCGAAATTCAAACTGGTAAAAAACAGGGAGAATCAACATGGGAAAATATGAAATTCGGGAAACCGATATCGCTATGTTGCGTGATGCCGGAGTTTCGGAAGATGATATCGCGCACAGTCTAAAAGTCGCGGAAAAGGCGCTTGAAATAGCCTACCGAACAAACCAAGACCTGGATTTTGAGCTCGTCGGGAGGGGTGCACTTTTCCATGATTTGGGCAAAGCCAAAACACATGAGATCGAACACGGTAAAATTGGCGCTGAAATGGGCAGCGCCATGGGATTGCCGCAAGACATTACTGCCATAATGGAAAAACATATCCGCGGCGGCCTTACTGATGAAGAGGCCAAAGAGCTGCACCTTCCCGTCAAAGACTATACGCTGCACACATTAGAAGAGCGGATTGTAATTTATGCCGACCGTCTCGTGGATATCATTACCGAGGATATCGTTACTATCAATGAAGAAATAGAGGCCGAAGAACGATTTGAAGAGATATTGCGGACGATTCCTAAATACGGAAAGAATGATATAACCCTTTCCCGGTATCTCAATTATCATCGGGAAATTCAAGGCCTGTTTCACCAGTAAAGAATCCGAGGCCAGAGGACCAGGTTTTCTGCGACAAAATAAAACGGATCTATGGATCTATACAGACACCGCTGCCAAGTTGAATGGAAAAAGCACATTTAGGGATCAATTATAGGTTAGCACTTCTATCGCTATTTTGTGCATGCTTCGCCTTGACCTCCGGTTATCCCGGACCCATGTTTTGTTTTCGTATACTTCAATTGAGAGACAGGAGATTTCTATGGAGGCCAGCAATAGACGAAACCTCCCGGATGCGGGGTGGAAGTTCGATAACAGCTATACACTTTTGCCGGAGGCTTTCTATGTCCGGCTGAATCCGGTTCCGGTGCGCATGCCGAAACTGGTGATTTTCAACGGCGCACTGGCGCAGTTTTTAGGGCTGAATCCCGATGCCCTGAAGGACGAGGAGGGTACTGCGGTTTTTTCGGGCAACAAAATTCCCCAGGGAGCCGAGCCTCTCGCCCAGGCCTATGCGGGACATCAATTCGGCTCTTTTACCATGCTGGGCGATGGGCGGGCAATATTGCTGGGCGAGCAAATGACGCCCCGAGGTGAGCGCTTCGACATCCAGTTCAAAGGATCCGGCAGGACCCCGTTTTCGCGGCAGGGGGACGGGCGGGCGGCCCTCGGGCCGATGCTGCGGGAGTATATCATCAGCGAGGCCCTGCACGCCTTGAACATACCGACAACCCGCAGCCTGGCGGTGGTGACCACGGGCGAGCCGGTGTTTCGTGAAAACACCCTGCAAGGGGCGATTCTCACCCGTACGGCGGCCAGTCACATCCGTGTCGGCACTTTCGAGTATGCGGCGGCGAGGGGCAAAGCCAACGATATCCGGGCGCTGGCCGACTACACCATCCAACGCCACTTTCCTGATCTGGGCGCGCACGAGAATCCGTATCTTGCCCTGCTTGAGGCCGTCATGGAGCGCCAGGCCTCCCTGGTGGCCCGCTGGCTGATGGTCGGCTTCATCCACGGCGTCATGAATACGGACAACACGGCTCTTTGCGGTGAGACTATCGATTACGGTCCCTGCGCATTCATGGACGCCTACGATCCGAATACCGTCTTCAGTTCCATCGACCACAATGGTCGATACGCTTACGGCCGGCAACCGCAGATCGCCCAATGGAACCTCGCCCGGTTTGCCGAAACGCTGTTGCCGCTGATTCACGAAGATCCGTCAGAGGCCGTATCCATGGCAAACGAGGCGATCACTGGATTTTCTAAAACCTTCCGTGATTACTGGCTGGCGGGCATGCGAGCCAAGCTGGGGCTGTTTGGCCAGGAAGCGGATGACGAGGCCCTGGTGACGGAACTGCTCGATTGCATGCACCGGCACGGGGCGGATTTTACCAATACCTTTCGCGACCTATCCTCCGGTTCCTTACCGGAGGCCTCCGTGTTCCGGGCTCCGGATTTTAAGGAGTGGTTCGAGCGCTGGCAGGTTCGATTAGAACGCCAACCCGATTCCTGGGAGGCATCCCACCGGGTCATGATCTCCCGCAACCCGGCTGTTATCCCCCGCAACCACCGGGTGGAAGAGGCCTTGGAGGCGGCTGTGGAGCGGGCCGATTTTACGGTCATGGAAAATCTGCTGGATTCTCTGTCCCGACCCTACCAGGACCCGCCGGAGGAGGCCGGCTATCACCTGCCTCCGCCCCCTTCGGAGCAGCCCTACCGAACTTTTTGCGGGACGTGAGCCCATTGATGGTTACCGGTAAAACCATGAAGGCAAATGACATATCATCAAATCTATCATTCGGAAATTAAACCACCTCCTATAGTGGTGGACCCGAAAAGGTTCTACCGATCCGACGAGAGTTAAGTAAAACTTGTAGAAATTCGAAATCCGAAACAAACATCAAATCCGAAAGTTCTAATGTTCAAAACGATCAAAAGCAAGCGCTGAATGTCAGATTGCGTTATTTTGGGGATTTGTTTTTGTCATTGGTATTTATTAATTTGAATTTGTTTCGAGTTTCGGGCTTCGAATTTCGGATTTAAATATTTGTGCCAGTGGTCTTCGCCCCCTTCCAGGGGGATCCCTGAGGCCTCCCGCTCAACGGGAGGAGCGTTCACTCCTAAATATCCAACTCGTGTTATAGGTGGATTAACCATGATCACCCCTCAGCCGCTAAAAGTGGCCGACGATCTTTACTATTTTGAATCCAGAACCGTCTCTGCCTTTGCCGTTAGCGGCGTATATCTGATTGTCCGTGACGAAGTCGCTTTGATCGAAGCCGGAACATCCATATCCGCTCCTTATTTGCTCGACGCCATTGAAGACCTGGGAATCGAATTTGAGCGGGTCACCACCCTGATTCCCACCCACGTCCATCTGGACCACGCCGGCGGCGCCGGCTGGTTGGTCGAAAAATTGCCGCATCTCAAAGTCTGGGTCCACCGTCGTGGCCTGAAACACCTGGCCGATCCGTCCCGGCTGATCGAAAGCGCCAGGATTTTATACGGGAGCATCGACAACATCACCCGCCTACATGGTGATATCATGCCCGTCCCCGGAAACAACCTGGTTGGAATCGAAGACGGCTATATCCCCCTGGCAGGCGGTCCCGACCTCCAGGCACTCGACACTCCGGGACATGCCCACCATCACCTGAGCACCTTCGACCCGCTCTCCAAAAGCCTTTTCTGCGGAGAAGCTTTAGGACACTACCTACCGGAATACCGTCTGCTTTATCCGGCCGTGGCCCCACCCGGTTTCGACTTGGAATCCAGCCGGGTCACCATAGACAAATTAAGGGCTTTAAATCCGTCCCGGATCTGCTTTTCCCAGTTCGGCTGGCGGCAAGATCCCGCATGGGTTTTTTCTGAAATTTCCCGACAACTCGACTTTTACGCACGACTGGTCAAATCCGGCCTAGACCAGGGCCTCGATGTCGAAGAACTGCTTGTCCGAGTAAAAAACAGCCTCAGAAGCCAGGGCAAGAAAAACCTCGAAGATTCCGGAGAAATGCTGCGTTCTCTGGTCCTGGGATATAAGATGTATTTTGATCGCCTCTAAAATGCGCTTATTTTGCCCCAGAATATCTGGTCCTCTGGGCTTGCATTAATAAAATTTTTGAAATTGGATCATTGGGATTTGTTTGAGATTTGATATTTGATGCTTGGAATTTTCATGATTCTTGTTAGGCAGGTAATTTTCGCAAAATTAGTTATTTATCTCCTTAAATGACGGAACCCTGCTCAACTTTCGGCTGTACTTGACAATTTCATGAAAATAGTATACTTTTTCATGAAATCCTAAACAGGAGCTAAATTAATGGCAAATCTGCAAATTAAAGGAATGGACGATGATTTATATGCTCAGCTTAAATCGTTGGCTGCATCTGAAAATCGATCCATCAGTCAGCAAGTTCTCTTTTTATTGAAGCTGTATCTAGCACGGAAACACCAGCTGCAAGAAACCAGAACTCCAGCGCAGGTATTACTGGAACTATCCGGTTCTTGGGAGGATGATCGCCCGGCAGAACAAATAATAAAGGAACTGAGGTCGGGACGCAAAAGCTCCCGAAAATTAAAAAAGGGATTTTAATGTTTCTCCTTGATACAGACACAATTATCTATAGAGTGTACGCATAAACTCAAATTGTCAGGCAATAAATTACAAAATTGTAATTTAAAAATTTTAAATTTAGTTGATATTCTTTGAAAATTTAGCTAATTCAGCAAGCTGCTTTACTTCAGGAGCAAA
>Ga0209454_1000252_pt1 | contig 29731 bp, 19 predicted proteins | sample WorMetHERISLAND1_2_FD_187400 | JGI IMG/M metagenome (GOLD analysis project Ga0209454, IMG submission 187400) | Marine gutless worms symbiont microbial communities from Max Planck institute for Marine Microbiology, Germany - Olavius geniculatus... | ecosystem: Host-associated > Annelida >... | reverse complement strand
TCACTGTGCGTTAAATTACATCGAGTAAAAACTTACATACCGGATATAGACGTACGCATTCTCACAAGCGACTTTTGCAGTTTACAAAGCTATATAAGGGCGATATGAGTCAACACTCGAAAACGGCTTTTACTTTGCTTAGTTTGGCACCTATTTTGTGTCAATTAAGTAAAAGTATTTACAACGAAATTTTGCTTAGGATATACAGTAATATTTTTCAAGTATTTAGATGGTTAGTCTTGTAAGGGCCAGTCTGTAATTCAACACGCGTCAATATCGCCCCAAAACCATTTTTGCTGTTATTGAGTTTTGTTCTGAACTGTAGGGTATAATATGTATTAATAATGTATGTATATACTGTATTTATATAAGTCTACTGTACGCTTTTGCAAATTAAACACAGTAATAAACAAACGCTTTGTTTCTACAAGATTGAAAATTTAACATAAAATTTTATTCTCTTAAGCAAAAATGTTAGTAAAAATTACCTAATAGGAAATAGGCCTTATTTGCATTTAAGCTTGCGCCATGACCACTATGCAAGCATTACTATAGCCTACAGTAGGCCTACTACTTGTGTCCGTTAATAGAAGTCAACACGTATGACTCCGAGCGTTTGTTAACATAGCTAATGCCAAAGAGATAAAAAATGCAGAAAGCAGTTCGACTAATAGTCACAATCACACTCATCCTCCGGCCTAGCTTATCATAGAATCAATACGTGACGTTTGAAAAAGCAAGCGACTGCGTAATAGCTGTTGGCGGACATAATGAGAATGACTGTAAGCAAAAAAAGGTCACAGTATTAATTCGATACTCCGTCCTCTGAAGCATCTTTTATTCGAAAGCACACAGTTCGTTTTAGCGCTCCAAAATGCCGGCAGAAACGGACGTCAAAAATTAAGAGAGCTGCAGGAACCGCTAGGGGACTATGGGAAACGAATTCAGCGTGCGAAGTTGCCAAGTTAATTTATTTCGGCAGTGGACGCGTCTGGGTTGCTCAATGTTTAGAACAGCTAGTATCAAACTCCACTATGCGAACACCACCACGGACGAACGGACGAACACACACAACATGTTGCCACATCCCAACATCTCGACATGTCAAGATGTTAAGATGTGGCAAAATGTTCGTCCGTTGGCGGCGAATTGTTCTACAACAAATTGGCAACATGTTGTGCGTGTTCGTCCGTGGGTGATGTTGTGTGCGTCCGTCCGTGTAGTGGAGTTTGACACTTAGTCAACGTCAAAACTTCAACATTCGTCGCAGCGGGGTGTTATAAGTTCACGTCGTGAAATTTGACAAACTGAGACACACGACTGCCGTCGATCGCACCGAGAATTTCTGTCCCTATTGCAATTCTGCCGGTCGTCCGTTCGTCCGTCCGTCTGCAACACTCGTGACTGATGTTCAAACTGGTCGGTGATTCTTAAGTTCCATTCGTGAAAAAAAATCAAAACCGACTTCGGATTTCATATTTTCTGTCTCTACCTAATCTGACTGGCAGCAGATGTACAAAGCTGAGTGTCGTGCGGTCACAAACAAGCGACGGAGCGATTGGTCAGTTTTTGCGTGGCCGGAAGACGCCGGATCCGGTTGCGACCGTATACTGGCTGCCAGTTCACAATGACTCGCAAATTGCATTAATCACGCCACGCCACGCCACGCCGCAGCACCGGTAAAATCTACATTAGGTCGGATGCTGCTTTTAGAGACCTCTGGTCGACGTATCATGCATGCAGAAAATAACTGCTTTTATTGTTGTCTGTCAATACATGCAGTACGGTGGGCATGCACGGTCCATGTGTAGACCTAGAGAGAATTCCGTCAGACGTGACAAACACAATCAATGCTCGTCAGATTGCCCCTTCACGTATCCGTCCAATGCCCGCCATACACTTTGTATACCATCCACTAATGAAACTAATCAATCGATTTAAACCGATGTTCTCTCTGAAGATGCTTTTCGTTCGATTTCTTAGCATTTCGTTTCGTTTTTTATCCGCGTCGATAATTTGTTGTGCATTCGTGGACGAATAGTCATTCAATGTGTCGCCCAACTTGTTTATCGCGGATTATTTTCCTGTCACTGTCACCTACGTAACCGTAATAAATGTAGCTTTTTATCAAACAATTTAAAGGTTTTATTCCATTTGATGATTAAAGGTGTAAAATTTTGCTTTAAAATTTTTAGCAATTGCCAACAAAATGAAGAACTTTAGAGGATACTTTTTGCCGCAAATGTATGTAGATACATCTAAAATTATTAAATATTTTTTAAAGTATTGTAATTTTAAACATCAGATATATTAAGTTCAATTTTGCACAGTATAATCGGTTTATACATTGTATAAGCTATAAGACCTATTTGATTTAGGCCTACGAAAAAATCGCGTACGGTATTGCGTTATCAGTAGGGGCCTAATACTGTCAATTCAAACTATAGGCCTACTACCTAGCTATATCGAAACAGCACAAGCTTACAAATTCCAGAAGCTGCATCTGCACCGGCAGAAAAACAAATGTGATGTGTACAACACGCCGATATTTTAGTTATGTTCATTTTCAGATCGTGCGATCAGTTTTCGTAATTTCTGAATCTCGTATTTTAAACGCTGCGTTTCCATTCTTTTCCCAGTGATCGATTCTGTTACGGCGTCTGATATAAACATCATCGCTCGAAGCCTACCGATTTTTAAGGTCGTTCCGAGAACAGTGTGTGAAATTTGATGTACATTGCTTTTGATTTGGTCGCATCTGCGTCACTCATCAAATCGATGCCAGCGACACCGGCGACCAATAAGATTTACATCGGTGATAAGTGGACCAACTTGACCGGATTGAACGAGCGTGACCACTGCCCGATCGCTGCAGTATCTTTTACTTTGCTGCACTAACGAAATACGTAAAAATATGTTCAAAAGTTATTTCAAAACTTTAACTATAAGAACTTACATTATATGTGTCAAATACGACCTGTCGTGTATATGTCAAAAAATATACAGGGCGTGCCAAAAAATGACCAAACTTGTTTTAGTTAGAAATTCATCAAATCTCCACCAAATTTGGTAATTTGTGGCATACAGATAGCCGAGACGATAAAAATATGGAAAGTACACTCATTGTCTACTTCACCTAGTTTACGTCAACGCACTACTGTGTAAAACGCAAATGCTCCAAATTGTTACATTACGCGGTGATTATCAGTATCAAATTGCTCACTTGAGCATTATCAATTCCACAAAAGTCGCCATGAAATTTAATAATTTTGTGGTATTAAAAACATTTTACGTTAAAAACAGCAGACAACAGAATAACTGATTGACGAGCTTAAAACTAAAGATGGGAATCGAACCGAACCCGAACCGAACGAACCGAACTAGAACCTGCATTTTGAATAGAACCGAACCGAACTAGAACTTAAAAGCAAGCACTACACCTAGAACACGAACCGAACCGAACTTATGTTAATGAAGAACCCGAACCGAACCAAAACCATAAACCATAAACCGGGGTTCTAAAAAGTTCTTATAAATGTAACCATTTCTGTAATGTAGCATCAGTGCTATCCGTAGGCGTTAAGTCACACCACAATTGTCACAATCATATTTCTGACCGCAATTGGCCGGACCATGAAGAATTTTGCCATGTGTAAAGTGTGCCAGAGTATCCTTTCAGTACCTGTTGGATCTGTACAAACACTGATAAGACACAAGCAATCGTTATGTGCTGATTAATCATTGTTTATTATACTTTGGCATATTCAATGGTTAAACAACAGGGTTTTTTTTTATAAATGCGATAAATGTATACGTTTTTAGAACCCACATAGAACCGAACCAATCTAAACCGGAAACACAGCATATTAGAACCGAACTAAAACCGAATTCTTACTTTTTGTAACTGCAAAGAACCCGAACGAACCGAACTTTTATGTTTGGTAGAACTCGAACAGAACCGAACCCTAGTAGAGGGTTCTTTTCCATCTCTACTTTGAACACATTTTATCCATAACTGAGTGCTGTGCATTTTAATCAGTTGATTGTTAATGCCGCTGTCAGCCGTAACGTCACGTCAATGGCGTCATTTCAGTATATCGTTGGGGGGGTCTCAGTAATCCTTGAGGTCTAAGTTTACGTAACGTATTGTTTTTGCAGCAGTAACACTGTTTCAAATGTACAATTTACAGAAAAAAAACTAAAATCGTAAATTGTTGAAGGATCCGTAGACCCCTTCACTCCCCCCTAAATGATGCCCCTGTATCACGTCTAAGCCATTGTGTACACTTTGAGCATCAATTTTGATAATTTAGAAGTCAGTTGCTACACAAACTTATAATTCTGCTATATAAATCACATTTTAGTTTATTGTGTGCTTAATTGAGTCGTTAGAACTTTTACGGAGACAACAACTGAGCATTATGCAACAATTTGGAGCATCTGCATTTTACACGGCAATACGATGACATAAACTAGGTGAAATGAACATTAAATGTACCTTACATATTTTTATTATCTTGGTTATCAGTACGCCAAAAATTGTCAAATTTGGTAGAGATTTGACGAAGTTCTGACAAAAACAAGTAGGGTCATTTTTGGCACACCTTTGTACATACTTTGTACAAAAATGCCAAAAACGTACGTTATAGTTTCAGATTAATTTATTTGGTAACTTAAAAATTTGTAACAAAATTGTATACAAATAAACTCTGTTTTATTGTTTTGTCGCTAGGTAAATTTCGCGTTTTGCAATAAGTCTGTCATACGCAAGGTCTCAGGTAGTTCACATCTTAGCAAGACTATCGATCAGCGCATGCAAAACACGTTAGTTTGCAGGCAGCATTCTTGTTTAAGACGTGGTAGGATCTTTAATAATAGTTTGATCGCAAATTGTCCGCAGATTGTGTCAGTGAAAAAATGCAAAAGAAATCGATCAATATTTAGCAAAGATATTAACAAAAAAAGTTTGTAGCATGTTTTTTGACTACGATGAGCGGGCATAGCGATAGTATATATTCACGCACGGCACGACAAACAAAGATAATGATGATGACGACGATGTTTCAGAGACAAGAGTAAACTGGCGGCGCTTCGCCGTAGACGGCGTTTATTTGATGGCGCGCTGCATGCGGTGCTGCGGAGCGCGCACGCTCGACCGCTGGTCGTTGGATTAGGAACGATCATTCGCGCCGCGTGGACCCGCCAGAACGACCACACACAGTGCAGTACTGAGACCTGTGCTGGCAATAACGATAGCAGCTGAACGCGCGCCACTCCTGTTGTAGTTATCGTTGCAATATCGCGCGTGCAATAATTACGCTCGCTTGTCTATCGACGAACTACGCCACCGCTGCAATAATTTCAGAATAATGCGCATCGCGTTGACGTCACAATCGCTAGCGACTAGCTGTTGACCAGCCGTCCGTTCGTCGACGTGCGATGCCAGTGAACATAGCTAAACCGCTATGGTTTGTTACAAGTAGGTTCGTCATTGAGTATGGGTTCGGGATTCCGGACGTTAATTTTTCGCCGAAGAACAGACGTCGCCCGATGATGTTGGCGCCACGGTGCTAGGTTTGATCGTAGCTGGGCGATTAGACGCTATCACGTCGACAACAAAATATTGTCGGCATTAATTGCGTCATCGCGTCACGTGACCGGGCACCTGCTGCTGCTAGCGCTGAGTCCGGGCGTCGATCGTCGGCGCGAAACAGACGTTGCCATGTCGCCGTCCCGACGACGACGCCGTCGCAAACCAAAATGACGTTATCATCGCCGGCAATTGCAATTTTCGCAGTGGTCGTCGCCGCCGCTGTCGTCATAGTCGTCGGTAAATCGTCGTACGACGGTCACTTACACAGAGCGCAACCGGCCTCTAGCCGCACGCAGATCTACGTGGCCGGGTTGATCCCTCTGACGTCGGATGACACCGACGACATTGATGGACCAGCACCCGACGTGCTGCAGGCCGTCTCTATGGCTCTCAACGACGTCAACCGCAATCGGCACATTCTTCCCTACCACGACCTTTATCTCGACTGGAAAGACACGAAGGTATGACATGCCCGGGTCGGCCAAAATGTGACACCCCTTTCAACTACGTTAATATAATGTCATATAAGCTGCAAAACATCAGATGTTTATATTGTTTCTACCAGTTGTTAATTATTATTACACAGCTTAAATGTATTTTTATTTTCGAAATCATATACACAATTTTTCCGGAACCTGAGTGTTTCTACATGCTGAATGATATTTAATTAAACTACGTTCATCGTTACTTAATCCAACCATCTTGACGCAATTGCAATTTTAACTCCACAAAAACAGAACTTGTTCACGTCGTCGGACAATGAACGATGTCATTTCATAAAAACGACACGCGAATAAACAAAAATTTCAAATTACAAACTCAAATAACAAACGGTTGTCACTTTTAGACCCACCCTGTACATGAGCGTTATGCAGATTTTTTTTAGCTTTTTATGCGCTAGTACAAATGTGGGAATCAACCTGAAAGAACTGGGAGAGACAGATACGAAAATGTTTCAATCTGTATTCACGAAATATATGCTACACCAAACGTTTAGCAGACACTGTCGCAGACTTATGACAATGAAATCACTTCACACCAGCAACAGTCAAAACATGCCACTAAAATCAAAAATGTCTATTAACGAAAATACTTTGTGGCTTATTGTGCCAAATAAAAATTGTCGTTAGACGCTTTGAACATAATTCTAGTGTTTATAGAAGACTGAATAATCAATTTTTAAGGTAATGCCTAAACAGATTTAGGCCTAACGTAAAGTAAAATAAAAAAAGTTTAGATAAAGTAAGCCTTATTTTGTTTTGTTTTTTACAGTTTAATTTTTCATAATAACAGTGAAAAATTATTAAAATTGGTATATGGTATTCAGTTATCACAATCCAAAGCGTATAGCGGTCGATTTAATTCGTTCGCGACACATGACGCTATGTAAAATAATGCGTTTGGACTAATAATGACTGATCTACTTCCGGAAGTTCCGGTTGGATTAGGGTATATAGGCCTAGTTGACACGAATTGATGCATTTACACCTTTTCGGGATAATTAATGCCCGCCGTGCACTATTTCACATGATTATTTGCAGCAGCTCCAGCAGCAGCGTTGACAATTAAAAATAATAACAGTTACACGCACGATGTTGGAAAATTTTAAATGGATTTTAGCTATGGGCCATTAGGTCCACTTCAGATTTGGTTCGATACGTGGAATTTTGCGTCGTTGTCAGATCGAATAGCACTAGTTAGTGTTTTCGGTATCGGCGGATGATTTGCGCGGAACATACGTTAGATTGGCTACAATCTAAAGTATTTGCTGTATTTTTCACTCACGCACACAATCAAGATGTGTTATGCTCGTAATCAGCGACTGATTGGTCAACAATCGTATGTTCCGCGTCGAAATGTAGGTGTACCGTGCTTTTGTCTATGTTTTAATTTTTTAGCATTATAATGTAAGCCCTACGTTTAAATGTTACGATGCGTAGGATTCACGTTTGGATTTCTAGAAGCAGTAAATACTGTTGGGCAGTGACAGCAGTCCAGGTGCACCAGAAGATTAGTGAGCAGGTGTAAAGCTTACTGTCTTGCTAATTAGAAGTAACGTAGGACAGTAAAACATGTAAGTGGCCGCTTTAACAGCTTGAAATACTGAAAATTCGTCTGTTGTAACAGTAAAAAATTACTAAAACCGGTTTTTGTTTGTCAGAGTCGCTGCAAAATTATAAGTAGTTTGGTTTTTTTGTTAGGTTGTTTTATCTATTTACCGTATTTTGCTTGTGACGCTGAACGGTAGTGACTAGTGGAAGCGAGCCGGTGGAACGTCGGAGATAGGCGCTGTATATACAGTCCCCGGGGAAACATTGCGCAAATTGTGTTAAGCGTATCGACGAAAACTGTATACATGGCGTTTCCGGTCAAGCGCACACGCTAATGCGCTTCCGGTGTTTATGCAGATGGCAGAACTGAGCAATGTCACATGCGCCGTGACCACTACTCCGTGAAATATGCGCGTTACGCGTCACGACGACTACGCGACGGTCGTTAGTATGTCGTAAGTCGCGCTGGTCGACTGATCGAGTGAGTCTGTCTGTCCGCTGCCAATGTCGCAGTCGCTGTATCTCGTCCATATCTTGCACGCATCATCGACTGGTCCATCGTCGTTGCCGCCACTTGCTTGCGACTGTCGCCGAACAAACTATCACAAATGCGTGATGCGTTATTTGCTTCGCCGTGTGCCGCTCCGGTCGTAACCCGGGATGTCGTTAATTGCAGCGTATAATCGATTTACTGCATCTGGTTTTGCTACGATTGTATGCTAGTCGCTGGCTACAGGACCCGCACCATGCAATCCATTGGCGGATTCGAAATATTCTGCCGATGACGATCCGCATGCTAACATTCCGTAACTCTCATTTCTTTAGCGGACCTGTTTGGTGTTTAATAGTCTAGCGATAAAGAACTGTGGAGACGCCCCGGACGCAGGCAACAGCCACACAGTAGTTTGTTGTGTTCTTAAAGACTCCCACAGCTATCCCAACAAAGTAGAATTCATGCTGAATAACTCTGGCTTAATTTCTAAAGGTTCTAAATTTAATAACATCGTGGTTGAAGCCAACGAAAGATAGGAGGTCTTATCGCTTTTCGACATTCCGTCGTCGTTTGACGCTACTTCTGCAGAGAACCTCGGCGAATGTCCACAAAGTTTTATATTACCAAAAGCTACAGTCCTAGGGGTACACTTTTGTCGCTGATTGTAATGCAGTATGTTTATTCGCTTTTACGTAGTTTTAGCCGACCGTACTTAAATAAAGGTCAGGCTATTGCCATGGCTGTCGTCCGTCGTCTGTCCGTTTGTCCGTCCGTAACAGATGGTTAACGGGTAGCAGTAAGAAAAAACTTTTTACACAAATAATTAATCGAGTGTGTTAAACTCGGGCGTTCAAAATTTCAGCCATCTAGTGCAAGAAGCACATTTTTAAATTGAGCGTTAAATGTAAGAGAGTAGAAAATTCAATGAAAAACTAAGCTTATCAAGGAAACGGTGAGAGATACGGCCAAAATTACTATTAATCACTAATAGGAAGTCACAACGCTCTGTCAGACGAGATAGAAATTATTGACCTTGGATGACCTTAAAGACAGTTACGCGCTATTGTGGCTAAATGGTGCGAGATAAGGCCCGAGTTGCTATTAATCAGTAATGGAAAGTCGCACATTGGCTTTCAAATGACCTAAAAATTATCCACTTTAAGTGACCTTGAAAGTCGCTGACAACCAGTGCGGTCGGCTATTCTAGCGACAGTTAGGCTTCTTGTCTTTGAAAGCCAAGCAAAAGTATCTAGAATAAAAAGTTCAGCTGCCGCTAGGAAAACGCGTTACAGCTTATACTGTTCTTGTTGCAGTACTGACCTTCAAAGTCATCTAAGGTCGATGATTTTCATTTTATCTTAAAGAACGTATATGCCACTTCTTATTAGTGATTAATAGTAACCTTGGCTCTATCTTTCACCGTTTCCGAAATATAGTTAAGAGTTTTCCGTTCAAAAACGCACATTTTTACCCACGTTTATTTAACCCCAAATTTAAAAATGTTTTCCTTGCTTTACATTTCCCAAATTATGTTCGCAGAAAGCCTCGGCAAAGAGCTAATCATGCAAAACGTTTTCCCCCAAAACTTAACGCTTAGCCGCAATACATCTTTTACGGACGGACAGACGGACAACAGACAGACAGACGACAATCGTGCCACAGACGCTTAAAGCATAGCTATATCGCGTCAAAAACCGGCAAACTAAAAAAATTTAAATTAAAATGGCATGACAAGGTCGTTCAAGATTAATTATTTTAAAGGCGTTGGAAAGCCGCCGAAAAGGCACTTCTTCATATTGGTGCATGGTGACGTTGGCCTTGGTTTTAATGGTTTTAAGGAAATCCGACAAGGCAACCAATGTTGCTAAAAATTTTGATTTTAGTGTACTCCACTGTGATTTGACGCCGCTTGCCACGGACCCCCCAAGAATATTTGCACGAAGTTTATACCGTCTAAAAGTAGACCTTGGCTACATTTTTGTCTTGATACTATGGGTCTATCTTTTTTCGATTTCTATGGTGAGCTCCTAAATATGCATGATTTATATAGCAGAGTGCGTAATTACCGTTCAAGGTCATCCGAAATTTTTGTACAATTGACGACTTCCTATTAGTGATCAACAGCAACCCTGGCCATATCTATCACAGTTTCAGAGATATGGCGTCTTATTGGTTGAAAATCGTTGTTTTCTTATCCACTTCTGTTTAGCCTAAATTTGAGAGTGTTTCTCTTGCTTTGAATTCACTATAATTATGTTAGCAAAAAGCGCCGATATCTTGCTAATTATTCGTGTAATAAAATTTGACGTAAGCTAACTTACATGTATATGATAAACGTACATTAATGTTACGGATATACAAACGTGCAGACAACGTACAATAGCATTACCCGCCCATGTGCGTATAAAAACGATATCATGTTATTGCGGCTGTTATGGTAATAAAATACCGTTTGGCGCTAGGAAGACTGGACTAATCGTAGCAATCGCATTACCACAAGAAATGACCAGATCGCCAATATAACTTGTAATATTGTTGATTAATGTTTACAAATGTGAGCAAAGGTAAAGTCGTTTGTCAATAGGCAGGGTCACTGCATTATTAGCTTGGCCGCTACTTGCATTGCAAATTCTGATTGAAGATTTGACCCCCGCCACAAATTTCAATTATAATTAACCCACAATAGCCAAGAGTAATTTGACAATCGCCATTGTTTGCGTGTAAAACAATAAGGCATAAAGAAGGGTTTAACGCCTAACTCGACACATGTATTGTATAAGATGCCTGAGAGGCAAAGTCGCTTTGATGGTCGTATTGCGACGTTACGTCGAAAGATAATTCAATCAGTTAGTTACACGATGTTGGTGCGGCTTATAGTTCAGTATCTCTCTCTTTCTCGTGCTGGGCAGCTGCTGATAGCTTCTGCATAATTTAAACGAGTGAAGTCGAGCAAATAGTTACATACGACTGCCGGTGTCAGCGGGTTTAGGCTATTCGCTGAGTGATGAGCACACAGTCAAGCGGCTGGCGTCACTACGCGCATATAACACGGTTTATGACGTTTTGCAGACAGGTGCTGCGCAGTGTCGTGCTGTCCATTCAGTCAGACTTCTGTAATATACATGTCGATGTAGACGACAGAAAAGGTAAAGCGGCACTTCGTCATGAAGCAAAAACATAAGCCCAGCTGTCGCTAGGGAAAGCTGACTGTAACAGGCCCATAGTCAAAGATAGTAGGCTACTATTGACCGCCTATAGAAACTTGCCATCGCCCTAGTCAACAGTACCGATCTCTACGACGTACCGTTTAGCCACAGTACGAAACATTAGAGAGAAACGACAGACGACAGACAGACGGATGACAAGTCGTAGCATAAGCGATAGAGGGAGAGAGAGAGAGAGAGATACAATATATTTGGGTATTTACTTGTAGCTGGTCATAACTATAGGCTCATACGTGACACGATTGTTATCTGAACAACTATAGACTGCAAGAAATTTGAACCAAGAATTAGAATATTTTAAACTAATACACGCTCTACGTCAAACACGGTTTGTGTGCCACAGTACTGTGCACTATTTTATATTATACCTAATTGGCAATTGCGTTACGTTGCGAGAAGGGATACAGTTAATGCATACCGAGTTCCAAAAAAAACTGCACATCCGATTCACCCAAGCGCAGTTAGGCCTGCGGCAGATGTTGGAAATGCCGTCGACAAGATTCAATGCAAGCTTTAAGCTGATTAGGCGGCCCATTGATCAATGACCTCATCTAGGACGACTCTTGGAGTTGCACTGCAGTCCGTGTCGCTTTAACTCGCTGACGGCTAGTGGCTGGTGTGGTGTCGACACACGCTCTTGCACCAAACGTCGCAATGAACAGGCTTTGTGTCCGGACTATTTGGCGGTCATACGTGCAGATCAGTTAATTCTGATCATAGTTTGCGAGTCAATATAGCTACCGTCTGGCATACACAATGAGCCAGTGCGCTTTGTGCGGCCGTCATAGTAGTGGGTCTTGCTCTTCCGTCCGTCCGTCCGACCGTCTGTCTGTCTGTCCGCCCTTAACTCGAAACCCACAAGTTGAAGAAAAACGCAAATTGGCGTAAACGATTCCAAGGACAGGGGTAACCGGTGTGCCGATTTTAGCTCGAAAGGATACAAGTGAGGCGGACGGCCGTACAATTATGTCGGCATCGGGCCGACAGTTTTCTATAGTTTACATCAAAACGTCGTATTGCTGCTGCAACACTAAAATTATTGTTTTAAATTATTGTTCTTTTCTTCACCTCAGCTATTTCTACTCGTCACTATTACTATTAAGCGTCAAGTATGATTATTTAAAAATGTCAACTTTAGATAATCATTAACGAAAATAATTTATCACCGAAACAAATAAAACAGTTTGCATTTTCCTGACAAAGTTGCCTAGTAGATCTCAGCTGTCTCTGTCTCTATTATTTATAATTACGATAGGAAATCAAACGCCTATGAAGTGACACTTTCAGCTGCTGCTGTTGTTGTTGGTGCTGCTGCTATTACTCAGTGGCAGATTGAAATTCTGGCGTGATTTGGAATTGAACAAAATCTTTATTAAAGTCATCGCCAAAATTCGCGGGAAACGGAACATTGCAAGAAAGCGAAACCTTCAGAAAATAAACGCGGTTTTGCTCGAAAATGTTATAAACGTAAGGAAAAAATTATGAACATCAAAACACGTTTTATGAGAAAAGTTGTTTTATCAAGTTTGTAAACGCTGAGCAAGAGCATGGACAAAAACTCGACGTTTATTGAGTGTTGAATTAATACAGTATTGCTTTACAAAACAGTTTATATTCACATCATGATTTGGCATGAAATCTGTTATTATTTTTAAATACTATTTAATATTACAAGTATATTGATGTCTATTATTTGTCATTGTTGTTTGATTTTTTGTATAGAATTATTTTTAATTACCGTCATGTGTTCGTTAACTGTTTAATGTGAACTTTAAAAGAAAGTTGAAATGCGTTTTATAAAAATTTTTAAAAAATGTTTATAAACGTTTATTGCAATTATGGTTTTGCTCATAACGGATAGCCTAAATTACCGCGAATGTTGCACACACGCCCGTGCAATTTCAATATTTTACTCCCGGTTCGTTTTCCAAGGAACCCACCATTTCTGCCAATACAGAACTGTATGGTTTGTGTGTGCGGCGTGGCGGCTGCAGTGTGACATGGCGGTCGGCAGTCGAGTGTTTTTCGACATGATGTACTACCCGCCGTTCAAAGTTCTCGTGCTCGGTGACCTCTGCAGTCGTGTCACTGTGCCTGTCGCTGAATCAGCCTTCTGGTGGGACATCCTTCAGGTGCGTACGTGCCTTCTGCAACTACCACGCGGCCGATCGGCTGCTGCATTCCTGGCTCGAGAAGACTTTTCCGGGGGAGGATTCGACTTCGGCTTCACCTTTGGGCCGCCTTCCATTAATTCAGCTGAGGATATGGGAAGCTCTGTGTGGCTAAAAGAAACCGTAGCCAAGAGAGATTTCTTGGGATCAACCTCCCGCCCTCAGCAAGAACGAAGCAGCCGCCAAAGTAAACAGAAACGTTACCACCACATACGGTCGATTTAATTTTCGAGCTTAAAATGCAAAAAAACTTTTGTTTGTGGCAAAGGCTTTGTCCCGGACTCCACTGGAGAGCTTTTCTTACAATGTTTAATCGACCACACGTCACCAGAACGTAATTGATCTATCAACTAACTACCGGTAATCAAACACAGTAAACAGCTTCGGCGAATATCGGAGAGTAGAGAGCGCTTGCAGAACTGCACGCAGTTGTAAGGTCTGTGAACATGATTGATTGCCAGCCATTATACATGTGCATGTGCAGCGACAAAAAGTAAGTTACAGTAGCGTATACCATAACGCATTATCTCGTTGTTGCATTGCGTCTATTAGCAAGGAACGAAGATTGATTACAAGAAATAAAAGATAAACGCAGACTGGGGCACCATGATCAGTTTTTCACATTTCTTAAATATTTTACCACAACTGTACAAAGTGTCACTGACATTATGTTAATTTTATACAGCTTTATGTATCAACTATAATGGTATAACATTTTATTGCCATGTCATAAGATGTGGTGATAAATCAAAGAAAGCCGAAGTTAATCACAAGTGTAATGAATGTACTGTGGCTGAGCGGTGGGTCTTAAAAAGTTTCTACACTTTTAATTAGTCCATGGGTGATGCTGTGCAAAGGAAACATTTTCAAATTTTTGGTTAAATGGAAGAGGTAGAAAAAAATCTGCGGTTTTCAATCGAAAACTGGCCGTATTTCAAAAACGGTGGGATATAAGGCCAAGGTTGCTATTAATCACCAACAGAAAATCGCATTTTCCAGCCCTGAGTTTTTTTTGTGCTCTAGCTATTTTTTAGTTTCGCATTTTTAGCTTTGTATTTATGAACACGTTTATGCCGCAAATTCCAGTCTCAAAAATTTTAGTTCTACATTTTAGCGTCCCAGTTAAAGGCCAGGGTACTTACTAATACAGTTTACGCGGTAGCTTAGGCGAGCCAGACTCAAGATCAGAAGCGTTATACAGTCTAGAAACGAGCAAGTGATTGGCATTTCGCCATCTGTTGCCGTGATGGCGAAACAAACAAACAAACAGCGGTGCAGCATGCAGACATAACACCTTCCCAATAAACAATATTAGGCTTTTTACCACATAGCTCGTATATACTCTTCATTTCTCATTTTGCTAAAGGTGACGGCTAAGTTGGCTTGAGTACGCAGTTAGTTAGCAAATTGCTCAAGGTTGCTTGCAAATGACTTTCGGTGAGATTTGAACCGTATCGTGATTCCGGTCTTTAGGCCCGTAGGCCTATCACGGACATAAAAAAGTGTTAGGCTGTCATTCCTTTTCGTCAGGTTTGCAGTCATACCTTTCCAGCTATAAAACACCATGTTACAGTGCTTGATGATAGAGAACGTGTGTGAACTTGACCGATGCTCTAATCATCAGACCACACAACTCATAGCAACGGTACAGCTTATGTATTTTTCATTTTTATTGCAGGTATCGTATGGTGACACGAACCCAATACTGAGCGATAGAAAGAAATATCCGAACTTCTACCGGACGGTGCCGAGTGATGCCGACTTCAACCTGGCACGCATACGTCTGCTACAACACTACGGTTGGACCCGTGTCGGCACTCTGTTCCAGGACGCATCCAGTCGCTCGGCCCGCCAAGCTAACGTAATTATCAGTTTTATAACGGAACATATGTTCTCATGTAGATATCTAAGAAAGGCGAAAGTATGATTTTAACGTAACATATCAGATCTGTTTTCAAATTTAGATTCAAATGTTAACGGTAAGCCTATTCGTGATGACGTTACGTTTGGCGGTAGACTGTTTCACAATTCTTGCTGCCGTGCCGCAACGGGAAATGCTCGGTCGCTAGTAGTACGGAGGCTGGCATGTCGATGGTATAGGCCTACAGCAAGTGCCGAGGTCGATGATGAACGCAAACGCAGTCGACCAGGAACTGGGGTCATTGACATGCTGCGAACTGTGGATATCAAGTATACGCTGGCAAGTCCACGGAGACAGTAGCACGGGAAGCCTGTACATACGAAGATTCACTCCGGTGCATATACAGCCATTGCTGTGATGGTTAAGCTCGCAGCGGTATAATATGTCGACTAGTGGATTTGTGTGGAACGCGTTCGGGATTGATGTTGCTGAAACAACGCGATATCGACAACTTTAGCATTTTCGAAACCATTTCCGGCAGCACCAATAAACCTTCAAGGGACTGGAAAACGAGGAAGGCGAAAGCTGCGCCACTGTCGGAGTATGTCTAAACAATGTGAGATCGTTCGTGTGCCTTGAACTCCCATCTCAGTTTAACTCATGGACGACAGAAAACGGCTTCGCGTGATCGCTGCACATTTGGAACGGTGAAGCAACCGCACCACAGAAAAAGATATTCTTGTCGTCAGTTTTATGAAATATTGCTAATTTTTTTTAATATTTCAAACTTAAGCCATAACGAGCTTGACAGAATCGCAAAGTGATTGTGACAAAAACGAATAGCCTGAAATGGCAAAATCGACGCCCCAAAACGGCTGTGTTGTTGTTCTCGGTTGTCGATCGTTGGTAGAATTTCTAAAACAGTTTGTCGAGCTTGTCGTAGTCGAAAACATTAGATTTGTTATTATAATTTTATCATATTTTAATGTATCAATATTTCCGGTTTTAGCAGCAATATTTTTGTTTCCACCTAATATAATCTTTTGAACTTGTAAGTTTTCTTACTTGTAGGTTTTTCTTTTTTAATGAATGAGTTAAAACTGCTGAGATTTGGCAGAAATGCGCAGGTTTTAGTTACGCTAGTAAATTATACCATGGTTATAACGAAATGCATTCAATACATGTATACTCGTATAGCTGCTGCCTAGTTTCTTGGCGGCGACTGAGTTTATTATTGTATTAGACTGATTGCGACACATGTTAATGCAAGTTGTTGTGGTTGAATTGTAGATGCACAATAAGCTACTGGAGCTGCTCGACAGCGGAGGCTTCCATCGAGAGACGGAGAGCTTTTCTACCGATCCGCGTTCAGCGCTTCAAAATATCAAGGTCAATTCGTCCTTTGTAACGTTCTCTCACATGTATAACGCTGTCGTTTGGATTTTTTTTTACAGTTAACGCGCTATATATTGCGTGTATTTACTTAAACTTGCGTTACGTTAAACACGTGACAGATTCTCACGGCCATGTTCAAGCGACCATCAGGCCGAATTTATTCGTTTGCTCATCTCAACACTTTCAGTGCATTCGACGAGCGGACTAATAAGTCGTCAACGCCGATCTTGTAATCGTATTAATTACTAACATCGTACAGTCAGCACAACCGCAACTGTAGTTCGACGTGAGACGTGCGAAATGCGTGCTCTTAACTGAACCGGTTTAACCTTCAATTTGCCATTCGACGCTTAGCTCACGACGTCATGTGCTGCTGCTGATGCTGACGTAGATAATGCATAATGGAAGCTGGTGATGGTGTTTACACGGTGGGCCAAAATTGCCACTTTCTTGGTATTAGAGTTATCTATCTTGTTAAATACATTATGTTTGTTATTTTTTTTGTTTATTTACGTGTTATTTTTTTATTAAATAACGATCTTTTGCTTGCTGAGGTATACAAGTTGTGTTTTATGTAAATAAATTATAATTTCGTCATGACGGTTGGGTGACTTAACAATGAATGCTGTTTGATTCACAATTTGCGTGCACAGAAACACTGGGGTTCCCAAAAAGATATGAAAATGTTTTTTTTAAAATAATGAGCACATTTAGACTGTAAATGTTTAATCGCAAATATTAAAGTGGTTTAAACGGTATAAATATTTGAAGTTATGCAGTTTATCTGTCATCAAATCAAAGTAGTTAAAAGGATTGCCACTTTTTGGCCCACCAGGTAAATGAAACTGCCATGCTGAATGTGCTTTGCTTCATTCAACCCAGTAGTCTATGTTCATTGCATTGTACATGCAGGATTTCACGATGCATGGTTCAAACTTCGTTTTCTTTCACTATCGTTCCCTTTTTCTTTTATTTTCTTTCACCCAATTTTTCTTGCTCTTGTCAGTTCCCTTAATTCAGCTATGGATTAACGGAATAAGCTTTCCTGCGGGTCTGGGCGGAACCGAGCAGCCAAACGCATTTGGTGCATTTTGAAGTCGAAACCGTGCACATTAAGTCACACGCATACAACCTTGTATGCCGTTGAAAATGGCAAAGCTGAACTATAGGCCTACGTGTGAATCTGCATAGTACTACGCCTACTCTTGGTTGGGGGTTTCGGGTTTGGACCCCAAATATTTTTCAGCGTGCGCCGCTTGGTCTAGATGGCGCTGTTTGCTTAAGCCACTCGATCGTGGAAAGAAATCTATCATCAATCATCGCGTAAGAAATAAACGGTAGAGTATGTCGTCAGAAGAACACAATCAGAGACCGGATGAATGATGGAGGAGTCTTCGGCAGGTGCACTGAGTGATGCAGTAATCAGACTGGCAGACTCTTCCATTTACATCTAATACTGTTGGATATAGGCGCCCGCGGGATGTATATAGAATTTGATACTAGAGCAGTGCGACTTTGGATAAAGCATAATATGATGCTACTTTATATTATAAGGTAGCATCAAAACGTCGAATGATGTTTACAATACTCAACAGCCTTCAGATATTTAATTTCTTATATATTCGATGCATAACTCGAATTTTTTTTAAAACATTAAGGTTTCTGACAGGCGTTAAATATTCTGCATTTTTTTCTCGTAAAAATTAAAACAGATAAAACAAGTTTTAATACCGTTATGAATTAATATAAAATCTGAAAACTGATCGCGACGTTAGTTCGATCAGTCGAGTGTAACGACCCACTCTCACTCTCTCTATCTCTGTCACTGGCTGGTGGCTACGGATGATGATATTTCTTCGCATCATCGGCACAGCGTGCCCTGTATAGCAGTCAGACGCCTCTCGGTAGAAGTTTTTCCGGTCGTACTTTGATTTACGTGTATCGGAGACGGGACAGCCACAGTCCGGTTGATTATGTCGCTGCCTTCAATGAACAGTAGCCCATGCGTCCCGCTCTCAGACGCTGCATTGTTGCTACAATGCGACTCGTGACCGATAGTCAAGCGCCGAATTGATGACGTTACGCTCAGAGGCAGGAAACGTGTTTTTCAGTTCCAGGGTCGGCTAATCCAGTTACCTGTCGTACAACGTTGCTTTATGAATTACAATCCACTTGTTGTTATGGACCGCATGTTAATCCGACCTCATCCATCAATCATTCTGGCGACATTTAAAATAACATACATGTAAGATGCGTTTTTTTAAAAAAAAATTCGCTGACTTTCTCATTATGCAAGAAATTTGCGATGAAGCGACGGTCACTGAAAATCCACCACACGTTATGTGTGTTGTTGCATTGCCTTGTGAAGTTGTGAAATCTAACTACGCGAAAATTGCACTGAGAGCTGCAGTCACGCCAGCAGTACATAATGGGCGTACGAGCTGAAAAGAATGTGCATACTGCATCAAACACAAGATTTCCTTCTTACATCTATAGCTTCACGCTGGTTTTGTTGTAGAGTTAGGAGTCCGCACGGAATGGACAGACCGACCGACAGACAGACGGACGGACAGACAAGGCGTACAGTGCGGCTTATAAGACGGCAGGCTAACAAGCCAATCGTCAAGTTCTGCATGTTTAATGTACAAAATGCTGTAAAGTCAATTATATGTAGACCTACGTACGTCGATCGTTGGTTCGTTTTACTGTGACTTAGGTTCTCGTCATCGACTGCAGTAAATGACGTTGTACCCGTGTGGTCATGGACGAAGTAGCCTTCAGGCCACGAGCGTCACGTGACGTGCTGCATCATAAGTACTAGTTATTGTCTCGCCTGCTTCTCAGTTCTCATATCTGGGCTGTATCATTACTACAGAATGTGACGTATTGACAGTTCAGTACAGTTCAGTAACGAGACACACTGCAGAGACGCACTGCGTTTATCCAATACCGCGTCTTCATTATCTGAGATCTGTCAACAACTAAACTCAAAGTTGCCGTTCACAACGCCGTTTTTATGTTTTCTGGTACGCTATACACAAATATGAAGCTTGAGTCCTGTGCCCAAGCCCGTGAGACCTTACGCATTTGCTGTTTTAGCGGATTCTCCGTCTACGCTGGTAACACAAAGCTCTTCTTATTGAGATTTTTCGCAGAGCAAACGCTATATGGAAACAATTGCGTAAGACACCTGCGGGGTCAGGTGATCAGATTATCGTCCAGCTGTTTTCTTACTAAGTTCTGTATAGTGAGCTTAATGTCGGAGATTATGCCAGAAGAAGCCCTTCGCAGTTCCCTGATCGCATAAACCCAACATTAATAAAGTGTCTTATAAAATACTTGCCAACGAGCAACAAGTTGTAGCAGCAGACGGAACCCAAAAGTGAAAATTGCATGATTGAATGCAACCAGGCTGTCGAAATACGCCTTATGCAGCGGTATAAAACATCCACAGCGACTTTTAGTGGTCCATAGTGTGACATCTGTAGCAGAGTTTGCACTTCGAATGCTGGTAGTTTTCGAAGTCACAGACCGTTAGCAATGAATTAGCGCTTTGAGTTATCGGCGGTCGGGTTGGTGTTACAGAACCACGGAGACGCATAAACGGACGTCGTGTGTGTATACCCGGAAGTGATTACGAGCGGCAGTGTTTTAGCACGACCAGGCCTGTGGACTGACCTCTGCCTGCTGACCGTACTGACCAGGCTTAATGCAGTCGTTGATTCATCGCATGCTGTGCTGGTCGCCGCACCAAACCAACTTCCACGAGGACGCTCCATGTCGCCATAAAACAACAACGAGCGCTTTATCATCTGACGTATAGCTCGCATTCTGAGGCGCTCCATAACGTCTTAACGAAAACATCATTGTTATGAAGAGAGCGAGCGAACCTGGTGGTCTATACATCAACTGGGTTTTATTATCGACTAATAAATTCTCAGGAATACAGCTTGTGGACACAGCTATAATCCAGTCAGGGGCATACTTGTGATAATGACGATGATGATGACGATGATGGCGATAACGAAGGTGATATGTTGTATGATAATCTAGTGATATTTTAGAATACAGTAATAAGTTGGTCATTAAGCGTGCATAATACAACGTGAAACATGCATGCAATCCGAGTCTGTTATTTAGCCTATAACTAAGCATTTTGTACTGTATGGGGATACTACTGTAGTGAGATTTCGATGTTACTGCCTGCTGTTTTAGTGACGAATAAAAATATACATTCACAAAAATGAGCGGTTTGTGTTTTTTTGGCGAAAAAGTGCATCTTGCCATCTTAAAGGCAGAAAAGTGGTGCGAGATGCCCGTATGTGGTACCGTGATCGTGTAACTTACTTCGAAATAATTACACTAAAAATTAACCAAAAGTCTTCAAGCTTCAGAGCCACAACGTGTCGGTGTTTGCAGGAAAAAGACGTGCGAATTATTTTGGGAGACTTCGACGCCGACATGGCCAAGAGAGTCTTCTGTGCGGTCAGTCACACTCTTCCGCACTTTATAAATAAACTATGTAACTGACAGCAAGTTCTGTGCAAGGCCTATATTCTGCCATGCGTAAAACGTCTAGCGCCCTGCATATTGCGGAAAATAACTTTGCGCTTGAAGAGTATGTTATAAAATTGCTGATATTTTTACAGGTATTATGCGGTCGTCTTGGTAAGCTTCGTTGCGGGTCTTGCTCGTCCGTCCGTCCGTCTGTCCGTCTGCAGTGTCACTGCAAGGAAGGGCGTTCATGTAAAAACTGTTCACGCGTTTAATATGACCGCCCTTCACTACAGTGATCGAGGCTAATCTTTTTCGAAACTATTCGTTTACTGGATTTACGTAACGCATGTCTGTTCCGCTTTTTATGCGCACTTTGTCAGTTGTCATTATCAGCAGCATTGGTACAGCTGAGACAGAATGCGTGTCCAGGCGTACTCGCTGAGAATGTTCGGTGCCAAGTACCAGTGGATATTGGCCGGAAGATACTCCGATGACTGGTGGCAAGGGGCGCAGCAGACGGTCACGACGATTGCAGATGCTGCTAAAGCTGAAGAGAGCGCAGACAACGGAGATGAGCATCATTGTAGCGAGGAAACTTTGCGACTGGCGCTTAATGGATACATCTGTGCCGACATCTTGATTCTCAGCTCATCGCGCCAGTCGACGATAGCCGACATTGTATCTGTACACATCGCTTTATGCTAGATCAGTACTATGACGATGCTAAAATAGTTTCTCTGCCAGTTTAACGTCGTGCTGGTTTAGCAAATCATACTTAACGAAAAATAAAAAATATATATATAATTATAGAAACTGCAGAAACTGAATGGTTGATTATCGTGAAGCGAAGAAGCTTTAGGATTTTTAAAATAATATAATCTGTAACAATAAGTGTTACCTTAATCTATGACCGGAAGATGTCAGTGCAAATTATTAATACTTTGTTATTCTCAGAAATGCAGAATTACTAAAACTAGCTGAATTTTTTCTGCATCATGGCTTTTCTGCTTTAAGTATATTAAGGTTAGATTATTACGAAAGACAAAGACTGTGGTTAGAATGACAGCGGTTTTATAATTTATCATTTCTACGCATATTCGTGCCTGCCTGAAATGCGAGCCAAACTTTTTGTACAAAAACATTGTGTCCATTTCCAGTAAGCGCAGCTTAATTTGTCACTTGAAGCCGAATGTCTTAGAGCATACAGTATTAGACTGTGTACATGGCGAGTGGACGGACGCAAGTCGGTGAGATGCATGGCTGGTACGTTGACAGACTGCGGACGAATACTGGCGACAGCTGCAGCAACAACGCGTGTCGTCGTCGTCGTTGCACACGTCGTATAGTAAATTTCACGGCTACGCATACGACGCCGTCTGGGCGATCGCACTCGCTGTCGACTCAGTCGTCGCCGAGCGCCGAGGTCGTTACGATGCAGCCGACTTCCGAGGTGCTGGCTGCCTTCTGCATGCGGCACTCAACCAAACCGACTTTGTCGGAGTCACGGTGAGTCGTCTTAATGTCACCAGTCACCATGCAGTGCTCAGTGGACAGCTCGTAGTCTCTGGCGCTTTGCACACTGCTGATAATGTCCCGGCGCCCCAAGACGACGACCGTTTATGTCACTGGCCGTGATTAGCTTGCGCAGGCCGCCAGTGTCGTTTCGTAGTCGTTTCAGAGTCTGTTTCTGCCCGTTTTAATCTACCCCGTGCAGTCTCATTACCGCGGATAGCACAGGATACCGTTCCCGACCAAATTACTTGTCGTAACACGTGTAGTGTGCACATGAACGTAAACACACATTGATATCATCGCGTGTTAGTGCTTTTCTAGCCCTAGTTTGATGACATGTTTAGGCATTGGGCATTTTATACTTTGAAACAAACGGAAAGTCGATGACAGGCAATGCAGAGACAGAATTGTTATAACAAGTAGTGTTGCAAGCTTTGCAATGCAGTGCCCTAGCAGAAACGTGTATTTTGTTAGGCGAAGAAAATCATCGAATTATTGTTGATAGCAGCAAAGTGCACGGATGCTTCGTTCGGTAGTAAATTGTGTTGCCGAACGATGGGTCTGCATTATATAACATTAATCAAAACAAGTAATTTCATAGAATTTTCCTTCGGTTTGCAATCCTCGGAGGAAAAATGCACTCACACGCGCCTTTGTTGCTCGATGGAGTCTTTTCCCAACAGTTCTAGAGTTTTTCCGCGAGAATAAGAGAGTTTGCTGGCGACGAAGAGTATCTTGAGATAATTTCTTTACGTCTGATCGGCATTTCTAAGTCCTGCCATTATGCGCACGCATTATGCGCGCTAGCAAAGCGACGCGACGAGCCTTGTGTCAGGTTCGGGAGTTTGATGGGTTCGATCGAACGTTGGCCGGAACCAGGAAACATTGCATAAAAATAACCAAAATTTTTAACATGAGATGCGATTTTCGAGCTCAAACGTCATTAAATGCATTTTCAGCTGTTAGTTCACACTGGGGAGCCTACAATGCTTTCCAGACGCCCTAGTTAAATAAATAAAGAAATAAGTAAGTAAGTAAGTAAGTAAGTAAATGATTTATAAAGCGCCAAAGTCTCAGAAAGAATCAGGGCGCAAATCGTTGCGTACGCTGCTCAGAGCCAGTATTTAAGTATAACAGCATGCACACGTACGTAGATTTGAATGATAGGCTGATCGTACTTTCACAGCATGCTAGTGCTCACTCGTTCTGTCTGATCTGTTTCAGGGTCGCGTGAAGTTCAATAACGGGGATCGACTTGGAAGTGTCGTGCTGCACCAGTTTCAAGGTTTTCGTTTTATATTGTTGATGCAATTTTCTGCGATAATGCAATTAAAAGTTTTTAATTTTGTAAATACAGAGCGCATTATTTCTCCTCATAATGTTAACTTTTTAGTCTGTCTTCAATGCTTACTAAATGTGCCATAAAGGTAAAAAGGTAAAGGTGTCAATTTGTATAGCGCATCTCGCGTACACGCCTCTAATGCGCTTTTTGCCATGCTGCATTGCGACAGCTGTTGGTTAAATCAAGCTGCATTTCTGTAGACGTATTAGGCTAAGCTGAAAAGTCGTTTACATGGAGCAGATATGCAGGGACGCGTCGTCATTTTTTTGGACAATGTTTTATTTTTTAAACGGAGATGTAACGATTGAACTTACACTGATTACAAAATTTACACTGATTAATCGCGTAATTGGTGGCTTAGCTAATTAATTAGTTAATTTTCGGAGCTGTACTACTGATGGGTTAAAAAGCTAGCGGTAATGAGCATGGGTCACGTGTCGTCAGTGGTCAGTGGTCAGTGGTCAGCATGCGGATGCCTGCAGGTGCTAATGCGTACACCTGCTCAGCTGCTCAGCACGTAAAAACTATAGCATACGTCATAATAATCCTTCCGGAGGAGATGAAGCAGACATTGCAGCAACAGCTGCAGCAGCAGGAGCTTCAGGGCAATAGCTGAGCCTCTTAATTACTTACGTAGTCTCTTATTCACCACTTTCTATTGGGATGACGTTTGTTGTGGTATCCTGCAGCGGCATTTCGGTCAATCAGTCAATCGGTCCCGGATTTTTAAAGTGATTTAAGTATACAAACTACTGTTGAGTCCACTGAAACAGATTGAATCATGTCGTCCAGCCTAGGAAAAGCAAAGACAGAAAAAAAGATTTCGCGAACAGGTGAGTTTTGAGTCGCCGAAGAAGGTGGATAATGACTCTTCGGATGTAACAGGACATGCGATTGCGTCTATTTTCTGTAGCGTGGTCTGTTTGTCTGTCGTCTGTCACTCTTTTGCACCTTGCTTACGCCGCTCGACGGATTTAAATGTTAATTTGGCCGTTTGGCCTGTGTCCAGTGACATTTATGTTAATTATGAGGTCCTTGCCAGGAGAGATTTTCGTGGTCGAACGCTCAGCCAAAACATGTAGTTGCAAATTGTGGCCAAACCGTCAGTTCTATGCTGCCAACTGGCGAATACAAACGAGCATTGATTCCCCCCTTTACCAAATTATCTTGAAGTTGTTCTAATACTTGGACTACGCAGCACAACGACCATTTTCTAACTATACGAATGACATTGTATTTTATCTGTACAGACGGTCGCATGATTCAGATTGGTGAACTAAACACGGCAATGAACACGTTTAACATCAGTGATACGATACGATGGGCAGGTACGCTGTTTTGCGTGCGTCTTTCATAAGAGACAGATTGATCAAAAAGTTTTTTACGCATCGCTATAATCGCTGTAATGACATGCCAGCAATTGTAACATCAGACAATAAATTTCATTGCGTCAAACTGTTTATTGCACGTCAAGCGGTTGACGCCGTTTCATCAGAAATATGCTTTCAGCATGTAGACTAAGTGAAAATTCTACCAAGAATATTCTACCACGTCACAAATGCGTTGTTGCATTATCTCGCAAAGTTTGGTATTTAAAAGCTAACGTTAACATGCCATAAAGTGATGTAAGTAGGATCTTTAATGATCACGTTATACAAATTTATTACCAAGAACGCCAGTACAAGAATGTTTGAGAATCAGTCAATATTTGATGAAGCAGTAGCAAACTAATGGCACTTGCTCTGACTGGACGTGGGACCACCCGCAGAGTGTGCTCTGTAGGTAGCGGACCACCGCGGGATCAGCGGGTTCACAAGCTGTTATCTGTCAACGCGGTCGTCTACGCTGTCGTCTGTGTGCTGGCTGCGGTAGGCATTGTCGTCACTGCCATCTTCCTTGCAGTCAACATTCGCTTTCGTCATCACAGGTAGTCTACACCATCACTTTTATTTTTCTTTTGAACGATTGCTGTTTCCAGTTCTACAATCTACCTTTCAAGTTCTTGCCTCGTGTTCAGCGCTATACCAGCACTGACTTCTGACTTTTGCCTTACTGGATCGTATGCAGGCAAGTTTCTGACCTACTGTGTGATCAAGCCAACTCAGCCTCCTACCCCCAGTGTGGTGAGAAATGAGTAGTAGTAGCTAACAGGTGCGAGGTGAAGGCATAATCTGGCTAGTTGGAGGTGTTGGCATGCCAACATGCTAAACTGTACGTCCAGTTGTTTGCAAACGCAGACAATCGACGGTCACCACAATGTGCTTGCGGTACCATTAGCTGCCACTTCCCAAATTGTAAAGCGCTTCTGGACGTGAGCCCTACTCGTGTAATCAGTGCTGTACTAAACTACTAGTAACTGCGGATATCTACTTTTTTACGTTTTTTTGCCGCATGTCTTGTCTAACGGGCCGGGCCAATCACCGACCGAGAGAAGTATTAAACGAAGTGAGATGCCTGCTGCGAAAAAAATGATTTTGATACCGAGCGACTTCACGCTGTCTACCACAACATTTTTTGTCATCACGAAAAACTATTCCAGTTCTCGTACGCTGTAGTATAAGAAACAGCGACAAAGCCGGCGATAAATTATGCTTCAAGTTATATTGTGGACTGCGAATAAATCACAAAATCGTTTGCAGTAGCCTAGGCTAATTTATCATACCAGTGTCAGAATATAAACTGAATAGTAATATTACATCAGAGCGCAGTAAACAAACTGCTGCAATCTATCAGTTGAAATGGGAGAACTTGCCAATTCAATTTCTGGACGGAATTTTTCGTGCTATTAATGACTTTTCACACAAAACTGTCCGTTTAAAGCGACAGACCGCGTAAAGTTTGCTGCTGCTGATGCTGGTGTAGATACATCAAAATGTCAAGTCCTAACATGAACAACATCATCCTGGCCGGATGCATGCTGACCTACTCGAGTGTCTTTCTGCTGGGCCTTGACGGTCGTCTTGTCACTGAGCAAGTCTTTCCACTCGTGTGCTCGGTAAGACAAACACTCCACTTGTGGAGGATTTGTTGTAGACGATTTCTTGTACAATACGCTGTGCGTCCACAGCAGATTGATGCTGTAGAGCTTGTTGCACGACAGTAAATCAACAAGACCAAAATAGTGTATACCGGTACCCAGAGAATTGCCATCTTTAGCTATAGATATCGCTTCTTCTCGAACTGAATGATGTTTTCGATATCATCGTCGTATTATTGTCCATTGAACAGTGCAGAGTGCACCAGCTGTCTATAGAAGAGGTTAGGTAAATTAAAAATGATTAATTAATTGAATGCTAGGTGATCCACAAAATGCTGTTAAAAGTTTAGGCATTGATAGCTGTATGCCGACTACTGAGAGATATTTAGGTTTTTTATCGATTTTTTATTTAAAATGGGTCGGTTTTAAAATGTTATTCTGATTGCGCCAAACATAGGCAAGTGCAGCTACATGTATGTCTGTGGGATTTCGATTATTGCAATATCTTAAGAAACGTTTTCTAGGATATATGTTTAACGTCTGATAGAATTATATGAAATTATAATGATTGGTTTATAAGGTGCAGTGCTCGTATAAGGCAAATGGGTATACAGGGTGGCCAAAAATAACCCAACTTGTTTTTGTCAGAACTTCGTCAAATCTCCATCAAATTTTATAATTTTTGGCACACACATAGCCAAGACGACAGAAATGTGTAAGGTACACTCAATGTCTATTTCATTTTGTTTGTGTCAACGCACTACCGCGTAAAACGCAGATGCTCCAAATTGTTGCATAATGTTTAGTTGTTGTCTTTGTAAAAGTTCTAATGACTTACCAAGCACACAATAAACCAAAATCTGATTCGTTTAGCAAAATTATAAGCTTTTGTAACAACTTGCTTCCAAATTATCATAATTTTTATGTCCAAAGTGTACACAATGGTTTAAACGTAATGCAGGGGCGTCATTTTAGGGGGGCTGCAAGGGTCTACAAACACCCCAAGAATTTACGATTTTAGTTTTTTTTCTTTGTTAATCGTACCTTTGAAACAGTGTTACTGCTGCAAAAACAATACGTTACGTAGACTTAAACCCCCAATTATCACTGAGACCCCAACAGTTTGCTGAAATGATGCCCCTGACATGACGCCACGGCTGACAGTGTCATCAACGATCAACTGATCAAAATTCACAGCACTCATTCACGGATAAAATGTGTTTTAAGCTCATCAATGAGTTATTTTGTTGTCTACTGTTTTTAGCGTAAAATGTTTAATATCACAAAATTATTAAATCCCATACTGTCTTTTTGTGGAATTGATAATGCACAAGTGAGCAATCTGATACTGATAATCACCGCATAATATAACAATTTGGAGCATCTGCGTCTTACACAGTAGTGGGTTAAAATAAATTACATAAGGTGGACAATAGGTACGCTTTACATAATTCCATCGTCTTGGCTATCTGTCTGCCAAAAATTATTAAATTTGGTGGAGATTTGACGAAGTTTTGACAAGAACAAGTTGGGTCATTTTTTTCTGGCACACCCGGTATTAGTGGCAGTAGCACCTCTAACTGATCGATATGCATTAATTGCTTTATTAAAATTTAGCTATACGTGACGCGTCTGAACGACCATTGGTTCAATGGTTGTGTGCAGTTGAAAACGTGGGTGTTCTGTGTCGGGTTCACGCTGTCGTTCGGCGCCATGTTCAGCAAGACCTGGCGCGTTCACGCCATATTCACCAACGTCCAGCTCAATAAGAAGGTCCGTGATTCGTCTCTGTTGATTGTGTGAGCAAAAGATAATTTCTCAGTTGTATGGAAAGTTATTTCGTAAATTTGTTTTGCATTCGCTATCCCGCAGCTCACAAAGCACCGATCTACTAGACTTAGTGGTTTACTGATGAGTGACGCATGCGGCATACTGAACGAAACGCAAAGCACTTATCACCTGCCATACGAACTAAAGATTTCACATATCGTGACATACATATCGACTTACACTGGATAACGTTTTTGTGGACTTGCGCTTACACTTGCGCTTACTTATAAGACGCGCCGCCAGTTCTAGGCACAAGGCAACTTTGTGCATTCTAGAACATTTTTTCCGTACTAATGGCACATTAAATACTGGCATGCGGATGAACGGTCACCTATCTCGTTACGTAACCCGGCTCGATGTACGGCAACTTGCTTGATGTACACAACGCGTCGTTGTCAAGGCTTAAGCCACATCGCTGGCAAGTCATTGAAGCGGAATAACGACCTGTAGCGATTACAGTGTAACATATTCTATTATTATTCTTCTTATTCGTTTCACGTCATAGCATGTCGTCGTAATTACACTGCGGGGCATAAAAACACACCAATTTTTTTTATCATAACTTGAAGAAAAGTGATCCAATTTTAATAAGTTTTGGTACGAATATTTTTAATACAACTGGCCATCAAATGACCGTTTAATTTCTCACCTCAGCCATTGTCTGTTTCTGCACTACCTGGGGAAAAAAACGAACAAAATATTGCATTTTAACCACTTTGGTATTATTGCTTAATCAAAACAACACATAAAACACACATTTTGTCCATAATTTCATTATTTTAGCT
>Ga0209454_1000251_pt1 | contig 29894 bp, 17 predicted proteins | sample WorMetHERISLAND1_2_FD_187400 | JGI IMG/M metagenome (GOLD analysis project Ga0209454, IMG submission 187400) | Marine gutless worms symbiont microbial communities from Max Planck institute for Marine Microbiology, Germany - Olavius geniculatus... | ecosystem: Host-associated > Annelida >... | reverse complement strand
GTCACATTATTCTTGGTACTCCGCGATCCTATCTCCTTCTTACCTAAATGATCTTCATTTGACCTGGTGCACCCCTGACCAGATATATCCATTCTTCCGTCGATTTAGCTTTTGCTTCCAGAACCAGTTCTTTACATTCCTCCCGTTCTTTTTTGTCATATCATGGGCAACACCAATGCCCTGAAATTTAGCCTGCATTGATCTCAGTTTGAACAATGATTCCATGACCAAGTTCTTTATATGTCGATTGGTCAGCTCCACCAAAGTCGGTCTTGGTCTATCCTGATCTCTTCTCCCTAAACGGAATACTTTCTTAATATCCTCAGGGACTGCTCCAATTTCCAAGCCTGTCATCAGTTTCTCACAGAACTTTTTATCCTCCTCGCTACGTTCTGCGGCAGTCTCAGCTTTACTTTCCAGTACACGGTACAGTATAATATTGTTTCTTCTCGCCTCTTTGTCCTCTTCCTCTATCCGCGCCATTAGTGAACGGTGTGCGTATTAAATTTTGTAGACCTCGGTTCTAATTTTTTAATGTCAATAACTAAATATCTATAATGCCAATAATTTGCATATATAAATATGTATTAGCTTTAGTTGGGCCGATTATGTTATATCGAGACTGCAGTTCACTTTGCTGTCTGAGTCTATAGCCCAGTGGTCAAGGACTCTGACTCGTATTTTGGAGATTGCTGGTTCGAATCCAGACTGATAATTTTATGTTTTTTTCTTTCTGGAATTAATGACGTGCTCGGTGATTGGTCGATTGGTGCTTTAACACTGAGGCCTGGTAAGATCTACAAATACGCTGACCGTATTTAGGTTTTTCAACAACTTATTAAATTTTTGAGGTCCGTTAGTGTGTGCAAAAATTATAAATGTACTGCAATAAATGTAATATATATTCTACGTTCACATGTTGTTGTTTACCAAATCGTAATCCTTGATAAATCTCTCAGGTTATAAACAAGATAGGGACGACTTTGTGCATGTTACACATTAGGATGATGGGTGATTGTTGTCAACAGTGGCATCTTTGTTTTACTGTGTCACATACGCAAAATCATCTTCACCTTTTCCTGTTCACTGTCATTATATAGCGTGTTGGTATAGATTCTAAGATCTTTGGTAAAAAGTTATCAACTTGTCCTCAAATTTTAACGATTCAGAAAGCGTTTTTGCAAACCTTTACGTTTTATGAAAAAGTAACCCCCTAAAGTAATAAAATTGTTGGGTTTTTGGCTTAGTTTTTTGTTTAAGAGCGATTTTCTTACCTTTGCATACATTTTCAGCTGTAAGCAAAAACATGGTAGGTAGACATGCATTTTAGCGCCCTAAATTAACTATAAAGTCAACTTACCGCCTTTATGGACCAAACCGCACCTGTGCACATCAGAGGATTGTTGTGCATGTGTTGGCTGACTTCAATACACGTGTCATGTATCAATAATGCGCAAATCGACATACCATAGAGTTGTACAAAAAGAGTGGGAGTGTCAAACATAATTAGCGTAATGGTTGTCAATGGCGAAAGTAGCGTTCAAAGTCGTCAGTTTGCGCATAATCAGTACACGACGTGCACAAATCAACAACGTAAATATGGCGGCGTTGTTGAGAATTTTACGGACCAATGAAACATAGAGTATTTTTTATTGCCAACTGGTCCCAAAAACCTAGTTTAAAGATTTTTTTACACATTTGCATTTTTTAAAGTTTATACATGTTCTGTTAAGAAGTCAATGTTCAGTTAGGATTTTTTTTATAGTTCCAGCTCTTTTAGCATAAACAGAAAATTCATCAACTCAATTATTACACATCATATGGCCACGTCATTGTCGTGGATAAAGGTGCAGTAGTTCAGTTTACTCGGCGCTGGGCTCATACGCTTACCATTTAAAATGAGGCTTGCAGTAGAAAACATAGCCTACTTTCAACAGGCACACAAGATGTGAAGAGCGTCAAGTAATGTACATGCGGTGACTATACTAAGTGCAGTACAATGATCCTATGTCCTGTAACACACCGTTATGACTGCTGCTATCATTATTAACTTGACGACTAGGCCTATAATCACTGCAAGCCGTGGTGCGCCGTAAAAATTTTGGCTTAGGTGGCGCCCTGTAATTTCAGCTGGCTTGGCGGCACGCCGTCTGTTTTGCAGCTGGCGGCGGTGCCAGATGATTCCGGCTGGCGGCAGCAGTGCAAGTCAGTGGCTGAGGGGTCTATGAACAAATCCATGATTTCATTACAGTTGTAAAATCTCTGATATGAAATTAATCTTTGGTGAAAGTGTATTTTTGTAAAAATAATTAACAGCTGTTCTTTCTGCTGTGTCTGATGTTTAGGATAAGATGGTATGATTTGCTTGTTGAGTGACATTTACGACAAAAGATGTCAGCAGAAGATGATGATGAAAAGCTTTTTGTGACCCCCTTTCTGCGAAAACTTCCAAATGGTGGATTGTCGTGGTATGATTTAATGGATCGAATGATTGGAAGTAAAAAGCAGCGGTTCAGTGATGTTATGGTGCCACGTGTTGGTATTCCACAAACTCCACGATTACCGGAAGAAATACGAATTCAACGAGCAATGGACAGTTGCCTGTTCAAGTCTGTTATGAGCTGTGTTATAGGTGAGTGCCATGACCCATGGTTGCTCAAGTTTCTTGAGACCTTGTTTTTAAAGTTAGATTTTGGCTTTTTGAGAATCTCAGCTTTCATTGCTCAGTATTTGCGGGTCAAATTAGATAGAATAATTATTTAGTAAATTATACATAAACAGTAAAATATTGAAGCAGTGTATGTAAAGTATTTTGTAGTCATGTTGTATTAATATGTGGTCACAAGAGGCACAAGTCCAGTCCACTAAAGCTGACTGTCAAGCTACTTTTTCAGTCAGTTTATTTAATGATTATATTAGTGCTGGTTTAATGAAATGTTTTTGACATTTGTACAGTAGCTATATTTTTGATTTAGAAGTATTGTTAATATCAATATGTCAGCAGTATCAATTCTTTAGAGACTAGTATGTCATTGTTATAATTTTCATTATCAATGTTGGCAATATCCATTGTTTAGAAACCAATATGTCGCCATTATTATCAACTTTTGGAGATCCAAAGAGATTTTTTGTCACATTGAAGACTAGAGAGACGAATATTGCTTGTGGAATAGGTGGAGCAATGGGTGCTGCATTTGGTCTCTTCACAGCCGGAATTGATCCGAACATAACTGGAACTGAAACGCCGAACTTGCAGAATGTTGCGAAAGAGATGAAAGTGCGGACTGTATCATATGCAAAGAACTTTGCCGTGCTTGGTGCTATGTTTGCTGGAACTGAGTGTCTTATTGAGTCGGTTTGTTGCCATGTTGCTGCCACTTTGGAACGTTGAAAATGGGGTTGAGTGTGAAATGAACCCGTCTCAGAGCTAAGGAGCATCACCTATCATATTGTGAACTGTTAGTGCATTTGCGGATTGCATTATTGTTTAATTGCGAACATGCACTTTTGAAATGTTGTTTATAATAATAATATGACCACATTATGGGATCTCACATTATAACCTGCCAGCTGCCACTTTGATATTAAATAATGACAAAGTATTTAAATAGTATTTAGATACTAGGTCCACAGTGTGCTAAGTACTTTGTTGTTTTTCTTTTTTCTGACAGCACTGAAGAATGAAAATGTTTTGTTTTTTACAGTGCAGTTTAATTGTAGCAGCATGTTGTGGTGGTTGCAGTATCGGGGAAAAACTGAGTTGATTAACGGCACAGCTTCCGGTGGCATTGTTGGTGGACTTATTGGCTTACGAGGTATGCATGAATGCAGCTTTTTAATTCTTTACCTTGACTACAATAAACAAGTAATTTGAGCAAAGCTCATGAAACGTGCGACAGACTTAGCAGTTTATGTTCGCAGATTGTTTTGGTCTATCTCCAGCCATTTTCTCGCAGTTCACCCTTGAAGTGTCCATCGCAGCCGAAAATTGCCTTAAAACACTAAAACCCCTTTTTGGGGGAGGGATTTAAAGTCATTCAAGGTTATCGATGTTAGTACCGCTAAAAAGCTTGTGACCAATGCTTGTTAAGATAAGCAGCATGTCTATGCCTATCTGCAACTGTTTTCACGCTAGTCATGCCAATATCAGTGAAATAACCACTTTTCGGCAGGGTGTCCCTCTTTGATGCTTGCGTGCGCAGGCCTCCTTGAACCTACGAGGTTGACATGTGGACTGCTAAAATCTGCGTTCAATGCTAAAAATTTCATTTGCAGGTTGTCTTGGTCTATCTAAAGCCATTTCATCGCAAAACACTCTTAAAATGTACGCTGCAGCCAGAAATTGCAAAAAATTTACTAAAAATTTTAGTTTGGGGGTCAAGGTCATTCAAGGTCATCGATGTTGATAAATGTAAAAAGCCCGTCACCAGTGCTTGTTATGATAAGCAGCATGTCTGTATCTATCTGCAGCTGTTTTCACACTATACGAGTCAATAGCAGCAAAATATAGTTTATAAGGGGTACCCCTCTTTGATGCCTTTGTTCAAGGGGAATCCCTTCACCTAGGAGCACAAAATTTTGTCACGATAAACTGGAGTCCTTGGGGCAGCCAACTGTGAAGATTTTGTGATCCTAGCTTGCACCGTTTAGTGCACATTACAGCAGTGGGACAGATGGACAGACAGACTCCGATGATGGCTAAGATATGTGAAGCATTACATGCTGTCGCCTGTGGAAAGATCCTGGTTTACTTTTTTGAGTAATTCAAAATTTGTGTATTTATTTTATTTATATATTTTGTAGCAGTATTTTGAACAATCCTGTGAATTATATACAGTGTGTGGAAAATATCTGCACCAATTACTATATAAATTTAAATATATTTTTAGTAATTTTTGTCAGGATATGTGAGGCTGTAGTTTTGTAAAGTGTGAGACAGCTGATCCCATATATATTATCATGTGATGTTGATGTAATTATACTTCTTAGGACTGCCAGAATTCTGAATCTAGCAGCAGTTATCTAAACACAGAACCATACCAGTGTTACTCGTTGTAGAATTTTGACATTGTGCCAGTATACCTGCTTTCTTCTTTTCCCATTGAGGCAGTGAGTGCCTTGTGGCATCTGAGCATGCACTGTTTATGATGTGTTCTGTTGCAGCTGGTGTAAAAGCTGGAATATTTGGTGCTCTTGGTTTTGCTGCATTTTCGACAGCTATAGATTACTACTTTCGGCATAGTTCATGATGCTGGCATTGTGACTGATTTTTTATAGGCAAGACAATTTTTTGACAGGTTGACATTATTTGATAGTTATCTGATGTGACCATTGGGCTTTTATGTGGAGACATTGTATTATATTTGACACTACTATGTGACGTAAAAATTGTTGCTGGTTTTTACACGGTACAGTACGACGATGTGCTACTGTGCATGCTGTGTTTGTTTCGAATTTCCTCCAGTTGTACAAAAAATGAGTAACATCAATTGATATCTGACAAAGATGTTACAAAAATTAAAAAAGTTGATGTTTTTTACGGAACACAGAGTAAGGTTGATTATAGTCTTAATTTTTATGTGTAAAAATTTGGATGAACTTTTTGTTCGATTTGTTGATGAATTCAATGTATTTCTTCTGTGGTATTTCTTTTAACTGAATTTGGGGGTCATAAATGCTGTAATCATTAGCCGTGTCTAAAATCTAAAAACCAGGATTTTGTTTGCAATGATTTATGAAACATTGTATTTATTGTGTAGCCAACCAACCAAAGGCATATTTTCTAAATGTGTGCCTGTAGAAGGGGTTACACAGTAAATATACTGTTTCATAAATCACTGCGAACAAAATCTGGTTAACTTTTACACCACATTTCTTCCACATGTGGCTGCATGTGTTGTACATGTGTTGCATAACCATGAACTGCTCGATCCCGATTTAATTTTGTGAAATGGAGTGGCGTAGCATGTCTATGAGGGACCCTGTTTTAACACTGAGCTAGGGGCCTTCATTTGTGGCCCAAGTGGCTGAACAGGGGATGTATAATGGTATTTGTGATAATGACGTTAACCTGCTTTTCCGTAACCTGGTTTTTTTACTTAGATCTACAACTTTTATTTGGTTCTTTTGGGTTGATCTATAATCTATACAGGCGATAGTACAGTAGTGCGATAGTATAATAAACTCAAATTGCTGCTCAAAGTTTATGAAAACCTTGAAGCATCAATGAACGAAGGATTCGTGAGTCAAAAAAGTAGTCTGGTCCCAAAGTTACAATTTTCCTACGGGCCTGCAAATGTTCGACAGAATTTCAACGGAACATTGCAAATTTGTATCAGAAGAGATTATGTGTGATCAAAATTTTTCATTTTGCTTTTAATTTTTTTAAAAAATGGAGACATACAAGCCCAAATTTTGCATTTTTTGGGCGAACATTTTCTGACAAGAAGATTTTCTGACAACTTTCCCAGAACTAATAATTTACTGTGGACAACTGCCCCCCCACCATTTGCCTTCTTGCCACGACGTCACTGACAGTGAATTGAATCAAATCAACATTCTTTCAAATCGAATCAGATTGGATTTGTCAGCCAAATCGCCCATTTCTACTCTGGGGTGCACTAACTGTAAGCTTCTCTGTTGAGTCTGGGAAAAAGTCTCATAAAATGTTTTAAAAATTTGACAGTTTGTGTTTTGTTTTTTAGCCGACTGTACTTAAGTAATGGTCGAGCAGTTGTCATGTATGTCATCTGTTCGTCCGTCTGTCCGTCACGAATGTGTTGTGGCTAAATGGTGCAAGATAAGATTTAGGTTGCTATTGATCACTCACTACTATAGGAAGTCGCATACTGGCTTTCAAATGAGATGAAAATCGATGACCTCGAAGGATTATAATGCACTATAGTAACGGAAAACTGGCCATATCCCGGAAACGGTGAGATATGGCGTAGGTTACTCTTAATTACTAATAGGAAGTGGCATATGCAGTGTTCGATTAGATAAAAATCATTGACCTTGGATGACCTTGAAGGGCGTTATGCGCTATTGTGGCTAAACGTTGCGAGATAGGGCCTAGGTTGCTATTGATCACTGATAGGAAGTCGCATATTGGCTTTCAAATGCCATGAAAATCATCGACTTTGGATGACCCTGAAGGTCACTGACAACCAGTGCGGTCGGCTATCCTGGCGATAGCTGGGCTTCTTGTTAATTGACCTTTAGTAGAAATCAGACGTTATTTGTTAATTACCATATAAGCTATCGTTTTGGTTGAATTTGAGAAAGATCTTCTTGTTAATGAGTCAAATATGCAGAGCGAATACGACAAAAACATGCATGATACCGGTAGTTCGCCCATCTCTAGTCTGACTATTTAGTCGTGGTATGATTAAGTGCCTGTGCTACGCATGATGGCATCGTCCTTTATTCGTAATTTTTCTCGATTGTGCATCCAAACATGTAGGTGATACTGTTTTATTTTATTGTTGATAATGATATGCACGAGCTAGTTTACTTATACAGTCCGGTTTCGTGCAGCAGGCAGATGTCAACCACTTTTAGTCATGTACCCTATGTGCCTCGCTAGCACTGAGGTTATGCCAAACGGAAGTTGTTAAACTACGGCGTCACCGTGCATGCTCACGCTGAGTTTCATCGTGCACGTTCAGATTGACAGCCGTCAGTTATTTTTACGGTTTGTTTACGACTCTCCACAGACACCAATAGCAGTGACGCAATCTGTCCTTTTTCTGGAGTATATCATGAGGTTTTCTCTACGTGATATATAATGGAGTGAAGTAGTTCAGGTTTAGTGTTTTTAAGTCAAGTTCTACTCAGACAAAAAGTTCATCAGAAACTACGCATAGCTGCAAAGGTACTATTATGTACGTAATAAATAATCGCTGTTCTTCTATTTTGCCGAATGCTGAAAGAATTCCATTTCTCCGGATCCCATTTTGCTGAAATCTGTGATTTCAATTTGGGATTCAGTAAAATGATTTAGGGTTAAAGTTAGAAAATAGGATTATGCAAAGCGGAATTCAGCAAAATGGAATGGAACCAAATAATCTTGGAATACATATGACACATCTGGAAAATGAAGTTGACAGAACTACTACTGTCATCAGCGGAGATGCTCAGCTTGGTGATTCTAGTTAGTGTACCCATGTCATGTACAAAGACAAGTAATATTAATTCTCATTTTCATTTTACTAAAATGGCTTTGTTGTGTTATTATTATCAGTAGTTTACTTCGGTAAGTTTCTCGCCAACATTGTGTGCTTTATAAATTAAATTCACTTACTTACTTACTTATTTACTGTTTATGTTTCAGCTTTAAAAAGTGCAGGATGTTCTGGACAGCTAGCAAAGCAGGTGACAGTTTTTTTTGCTTTTTTGCTTTGTTTATAAGCTTACATTGATTTGTTATTCCACTAAATAAAATGGCTTATCTTTTTGTCATCTTTGCACATTAGGGAATGCAACCCAGGTACCCGAAAACACTGACATTTCTCAACCTTTCTCATGAAAAAAATAATTTGCAGAATATTTTACAATATTAAATTGTTCACCTGGTCTCAGTCAATCAGTCGTTTATTCGTCACAAAAACATTACAAACAAGATGCTGCTATCTGACGTTATACTGACAGGAACAACCAGGCAAAAGCTCATTTTCAGTTTGACTTGGAATTTCTTGCTGATTTTTAGTATCTTTTGTCGTGATTTTTTTTGGATTCTGACATTACTGTATCAGTGCATTTGCTGCATATAATACCATGGTTTTTTGGGTTTTTCTTTTTATGTGATACTGTTCAATTACTGGTAATTTGAAACTGTGTTGCATAACATGATAAATTGATAATGATTAATATTGCTGCACATGCTGTAGGGAGGTTGTCGGTGGATTTCACACACCTCCACACGGTATGCTGTGGCCATGCCTGGTAAGAAGACTTTTGTACGTGACAAACCTCACATCAATGTGGGCACCATTGGACACGTGGACCATGGCAAGACGACCCTGACTGCTGCCATAACTAAAGGTTAGTAGTCAGATGTCTGCTGTGGATTTGAAAACTTGATGACTGAAAGTCTGGAGGGGATGAGAGTGAGGGGGCATCAGAGACTGAAGTATGTGGATAGTTTGTGTAGTTCATGGAAGGATAGTGTGAGCCCAACACACTTTGTCAAGGCTTTAGTGTACAATATTGTGTTCCTGTAAAGGTTAAACTTTCTGTTTCTTAATTGTAAAGGTTAAAATTACTGTTCTGTTAGTGTTTGTGTGCATTCTGCCTGGAAAGGCCGTCCCCGAAATGACCTATACTGTGTCGGGTGGGACATTAAATCCTACTCACTCACTCACTTACTCAGTGTACAAAGTGCTCTGGCATTGCGTGGCTGCACTGGTTTGGCACACTGACAACAACACTATTATCTTTAATGAAATGTCTTATCCTAACTTACAAGTCAGGTGCAAGTCGCATGGATTATTATGCCGCTGCTTGTGTTTTGGCTTGTGAAATTACAATAGTGGCTGCTTACAAAACAGGTCGAGTTTAACACAGGAGGAGTGTGTGTATATGCAATTATGCATATTACACTGATGGTGAAAAGTAGTGTCTAACAGTTGGTGATCAAACTTTTTCTGGTCATCACTGTTCATGTATGAACCATTTTGCTCAGATGCACCACTTTTGCACCCTCCGTGGCTGTCTTTTGGTCTCGTCTGAAGAACAATCTTTTCCACATCTTGTCCCACCTTGATGTTGTGCAGTGTCTGCACGTTGGTTGCCAGTTGGTACGCCATTAGTTTGGATATTCGGTATTCTGTACCTATTCCTTGCTTGCACTGTGTTGTGTGATGTTGATGTAGTGTTGTCACAAGAGAAGAAGGCCAAGTTCAAATCGTATGAGGAGATTGACAAGTCACCAGAAGAGCAGTCACGAGGAATCACAATCCTTGCAACGACCGTGGAGTATTCGACGGACTACCGACACTACGCTCATGTCGACTGTCCCGGACATGCTGATTACATCAAGGTTATGATGGTTACTGTTCACTAGCTGTAATTTCTGCTTTGATGCTGTTAGTTACAGATAATAAAGGGCATTGAACTGTGAAAATTGTTGCTCAAACAAATTATTAACAGTATCCTTATGACACAAGCAGTTTATTTAGGAGTGAATGTGGAATAATTGTCCAGTTATCGTGCATTTTTGGTATTACGCTGTGTTTCAAAAAAACATCCCCAACATTTTCGACTGTAACTTGAAAACCAATTATCAGATTTTGATAATTTTTGGTAGGAATATTCCTGACAAAGCTTGCCATCAAATGACCGCTCAGTTTCCCACCTCACCCAACTTTTGTTTCTGCACTACCTGGCGAAAACAACCAGCGAAATATCACTTTTTTATTCAGTGCGATATGATTAACATAACGTGTAAAAACACACTTTGTTCACACTTCTGACCCTTTGGCTGACATTTCATCCAGTTGTCCATTTTTTAACTGCCTGCAGTAAAAGACTTGTAATCCTGAGGTAACTCAGAGGCGCACGTTCGTCTCCGCACCAGGACACTGCTAGGTAACGACCTTAGGCAAGTTGTTCACACACATGTGCCTCTGTCACCAAGCAGTATAATTTGGTTCACCGCTGGGACGTAAACAGGCACACCGCGCGATACACTGGCCCCGTATCCGTGGTCTCGCAGTGTAAAAACTGGTGTCTGGCTGAGGGCCTTAGGAAACGGAGATCAGCACCGTCCTATGGGCCGTAAAGCTCGGGAAGGACTTTACTTTTTTTTTACGCAGTAAAATTGCTTGAAGTTTTGGTCCACTATACGAACACAGGCAAGGAGACGCTTTCTCTATTCATTGACAGCAGTATCGATAATGTTAGACCAATCTAGGCTGTACCAGTCGCTCCTTGATTTCACAAATATTCCTAAACTTTATCTGGTAGGCACACTGCTGCATGACAGTCAAACCTTGTAATGAACCTGCTGTCTTGACCACAGAGCCACCAAGCCATGAGTGACTGCTATCAACCAGTGCTAATGCCTGCACTGCAGTGATGTGGTTTAGTTTCACTATTGTTATGTTTGTGTTATGTGTAATCAGAATATGATAACTGGGACGGCTCAGATGGACGGAGCTATCTTAGTGGTTGCAGCAACAGATGGTACAATGCCACAGACACGTGAACACATGTTGCTGGCTAAACAGGTGTGAACATTTTGCATCGATCTGCGGAGTTTCCGACTCTGTTGACTTTGTGATTAACGGCTGCTGTGCAATGATGTTTGCATACTGCGGAGACGTCAAATGCATTCAGTACAATTAGATGATAACTTTTTGGTGAAACAATTTCTCTCAGTTTTTTTTCAAGATATTCAATTTCTGTTTGCCATTTTCAGAGTTTTTCCTGTTTTTTAAAATATTTTTTCATATCTTGGAATTTTAATTAAATGTCTTTTTTTTCTTGAAAGTGGTATTTTTAGTGACATCCGAGACACTTAGTGATTCACAGATATTGGTTGTAAACTTTCACTTTTTAGTGTAGTGTAGTATCAGGATGTTTATGCTTAGATTATGAAACAATGCATGAATGTTGTGTGTAGAATACTGGTCTTTTCTGCGAACGCAGTGTCTATCTAGCAGTATATTTCATGAGTATTTTTCGAAATAAGTTTTGTAAAATATGCTTTAAAGCTTCATTGTTACAATGTGGTTTTTATTCATTATTTAATTTTATTCTTATTGTACTGATACTGTTGTAGATCGGTATAACTCACTTGGTGGTCTACGTCAACAAAGCTGATGCAGCAGATAAAGAAATGTTGGAACTTGTATGTGCATGTGTTTAAACTAGCTAATTCAGGCACTTAACAGTTAGTTTGTAAAAGTGAAGGATGTATTTTATGCATGGAATTTGAATATCTTTATCATGGGGAATGTATGTTAACTTCTGAGTGTTTTTTTCCCTTTATATTTTATTCACATTCTGTCATCTGCAGTCAGCACTAATGATTTCTAAATATTTGATATCATAGTTTTGTAACAAATAACAGTACCAGTACTGTTAGGAGCTTCTATTTCTATACCTGGTGGGTGCAGCTTGCACCAAGTGAAAAATAGGGGGAAGTTTTGTTAAGGGTGTAGATCAAAACTTTATTTCCATTTAGTTTTCACTGGGCATTGAGCATGAAAGAAGGGAACGCAGAGATGAAGAGAGATAGGGAAGGGGAGTAGGGATTAAAGGTAAAAGGGGCAGATGCAGGGAAGACAGGGAGGGAAAGAGCTAGAAAGGAGAGGGACTTGACCCCTAAGGTGGGGGGGAACTTGCGCCCAATATTGAGTACTGTGCTTTATAAGTAACAAAAACCCATTTGCTGTCCGTTCCACGTGTCCACACAACCTCTGTCTCCCGTGGTTTTAGCATTGTAGCCCCACAGTTTGGAACTCACTACCTTCTAGCATCCGCAGTTCTACCTCTGCAGACACTTTCCGTCGTCTCCTTAAAACTCACTGCTTCCAGCAGGCCTACTGCTCCTCCAAGCAGCTCAGCCAAGTGCCTCAGATTCGGCCACTGGTTGACATTGTGCACTTTAAATATGCACCTACTCACTTAGTTATGAATTCTAAATGTAGTTTTGTACCATGTTGATTTTTATGACTAGTAATATGCTTGGCAATTACTTGGTTAGGTGGAGATGGAAATTCGTGAACTTCTGCAGGAGTATGGCTACAGTCCTGACAAGACTCCGATTGTTACTGGCTCTGCACTCTATGCACTTGAGGTATGTTAACTCAAAGTTTGTTTACAAGCAACAAACGTCCAAAGGGCTGTGCCGATCTCCATTTCGTTAGCGCTCAGCCAGACACCAATTTAAACCGTAGAACCACAGATTATGCATCGTGTGATGTGACTGTTTATTAGTGTTCGAGTCCCATATTTTGCTGGTATTCATTTTGCTTACCCATGCTGCTTCAGGCATTCTGCAAGCAGTAGCAACCAATTTGTATTTCAGAAGTTTAAGATCATTGGACATCAGAAACTTCATGTAAATGAACATGTACATGTTTTGTTACGACTGATGTAGAACAGGGATGTCACTGGTCATTTGTAGAGTGTGTGTGTGTGTGTGTGTGTGTGATAATAATAATTGTATGTGATGTGTACGGTAGGGTCGTGAGCCTGAGATGGGAACAGAATCTGTAAAGAAGCTGCTTGCTGCTGTTGATGCGCATATCCCGCAGCCACCTCGTGAGCTGGACAAACCATTCTATCTGCCTGTTGAGCAAGTCTTCTCCATTGCAGGCCTGTATTGCTTGTAGTTATCATCACTGTACATGTCAAATGAATATAATTCAATGCCGTGAATACAGCTATTACTAGGCTCCCTGTATGGACATAATTAGCATGTGCAGATTTATGTAAAGGAAGACATGTGGACTGGTGCTGTGGATTTATGTAAATCTCGTTAAAGTTGTATCAGTTACTGTACTTGTTAAGGTGCAGTCTTATTTTTTTTGTTCTCAAGTGTGTTGGGTCTTGTTTGACTGACAACTGCTTTAACAAATATGTTGCTCCCTGTTATCTTCACTGAAGGTTGGTATTTGTCGGCCCAACTCATGGTATAGTTTGACTACTTGGTGATGCCACGTTACAGCTGACTCTGTGCAACTGGTACAAAGATATGGCTATTGGGCAGCTGCACGTATTTAGCTTTCTTGTTACTTGCCACTTTGTTGGCTGCTGCTCCTGCTGTGGTCGCTGTGTCAGTAAGGCGGAAGTCAGCATAGGTATCTGGTACTGTGACATTCCACATTAATGTTTGCAATAGCATGACACCATCTGGATGCTTGTCATCATCATGACTCACTCGACTCAGACTGTCAGGTTTTTTTGGCTGAAACTTGTGGAATCTTGAATTCGCATTGCCTGCCATAAGGTGTCAGCTGTGGTGTTTAATTTTAGGTGGAATCACGTTTTGCAGCGCGAGCAGTTCCACCTATTCCTACACATTTCTCCATATGGTGGTCTGTCATCTCTTGCATTTGTGCATTCTGCTGAAACTGTTCGACAGACTTAGATGCTATTTAGCCGATACACTTGTGTGGTTTAGTCATTGATGTATTGTTTTAGATTGTGGTCCCTGATCCTCAACTAAATTGGAGATTGGGGGTCGGACTGCCCTGGTCGAAATTGCAGCTGGCATGTGGCAAATACAGATGACAAGTTGCATGGATACTTTGTATAGTGATTTCACTTGTTGCGAAATTAATCTTGGTCTTTGATGTTATTATTCTGTTACTGTTGTTCTGCAGGACGTGGTACTGTTGTGAGCGGGAAGCTGGAGCGTGGAGTGATCAAGAAAGGTGACGAAGCAGTTGTCATGGGTCACGGCAAACAGTTCAAAACTACTATCACTGGTATGTTGTTGAAACACTGGCTGAATTTGTCAACCAGTGTATCGACTTAACAACATCTCTTCACCAAGTCTCGTCATTGTTATGTTTATTTCGTGGGTGGAACTTATGGATTCCTGAACAACTCGTACATCTTAGAAGTCTGTGGCGATTGTTGCTTTCATTAAGTGAGGCAGATTAAGTCGACTCTGCCAGCTTTGGACACCTTACTTGCTTACTTAAGAAGTTTCGATAAAAGACTGAGCCTAAAATGGTATGATTTGAAATGACACTATGAAGCCATCATTAGTTTATTTTTGGAGCACGAATTGTCATTTTATGTTCTTAGTCATGTTTTTTTGTTTTGTAACATGAAACATATCAACTGAGTCTGAGATAATCAGTGCAGTAGGGCTGAGCTTCGTGGTCATTCATTTATCCTGCATTTGTGGTTATGTAATGCAGGAATTGAGATGTTTCACCAGACGTTGGATCGCGCCGAGGCCGGTGACCAGCTGGGAGCTTTGCTGCGAGGACTCAAACGTGATGACATTCGGCGTGGTCACGTCGTCGCAAAGCCGGGAACTGTGTCGATGCACAACCACTTTGCAGCACAGGTTGAGACACTTTGCATTTGCGCGGTTTGTGCCTGCATGTAAGTAATTAAGCAAAAACTGTTATTGTGTCCGGAAGCAATGAGTGTCACTGTGCAGGTACTGGATATGTAATGACAGCATGGCTAAGAAAAATGCATAGCTGATGACTACAAATTTGCATTGTTTTTGGCAGTGCTTTTAACTCAGGAAATTCTGTGTTGCAGAAATTTACATAGTTTAGGAAACTCCAAAACCATTTTGACATAACTTAGCTAATGTGCACTTCGCACAGTTAACAGTTTGCTTGTTTTGACTTTGTTCTCTTGGTAAGTGTGCTTTTTAGCTGTGTACTTTCATGTGCTACAAGACTTTACCCAATTGTGATGATGTCAGTTTAGTTGTGTTGAATGTTGTTAGCATCAAAGTTTGTCGAAGAGTTAGTATTGCACTGCACTGAACAGTTTCAATGCTGATTTAAATTTTTGTTTTTTGCAGACTCAAGTGACATTTAATGTGTATAAATCACCTTACAGCAGCACTTTCTTGACTAAGTATACTGAGCCGGCTTAGATCTCACATCTTTGAAAAGACAAATTTTGTGATAATGAAAAAAATGAAACATGAACTTCAACGATCACTGTCCGTTTTTTATTATAGCTAGTTATTACTATGCGGTATAAGTATCGGAAACAAATTCAGCTCGCGTGTTGAGTATGTGCTGTGTTGTGTAAAGGTGTATCTGTTAACAAAAGAAGAAGGTGGCCATGAAAAGCCGTTCCTTCAGAACTTCCAATCACAGCTGTTCTGCAAGACGTGGGATGCTCCGGCAATGATGCAGCTGCCAGACGGCAAGGACCTCATCATGCCTGGGGAAGACTGCGCAGTGAAACTCACCGTTCGCAAACATGTTGTGAGTATACCCCGTCTTCATCAATACACGCAGCTCTGTAGTCGTAAAAAGATGTAAATTTGGCTGATTAAGATAAGTTTTTACAATTCGAGACACATATAGCAAAGTGCAGTTAAGTAAGTAACTAGGCAGATGATTTATAATGTGTGTAAACCTCGCATGTGATTAGTGTACTAGCAAAAGAAAGGGGAAAACTTTGAGTGTGAGTGAACTGAGTGGGTAGGGTTTAACATACCGCCCGACAGTTATCCTCCACATGGTCATTAGATTTAGATCACTATATAATTCCTCGGACATCTTTTGTTATCGCTGGAGTAGCAGTAAAAATGTTGTATACAAATTTAACTAGCATATTGCAGGTTTTCTCATACCTTGTTGTAGTTCTGTGTAGTTGTTGCAATTTCGGGATCCTGAGCATTTATGCCGATCTCGTATCCTGGGATTGGCAGCATCCCAATCCCAGGATATTGGGATTACAAAGAAATCGTTAAAATGGTACATTTTTCGCCTGTTAGAGAGATAAAATAACAATTTTAGCCATTTAATGAAATATTTCATTCATGCAGGAGTCTTTCCTGTGCGCCATAGGTTGCATTTTGACAGTCACAGTCAATTCATGCATTTCGGATATACGTACCGGTAGGGATCTAGTACATCCTGTAAATGAAATAAGTCTCATATGGTTGCTGTATGGATATTAAATAATGACCAGTCTGTAAGCCTCATCCGGAAAAAGAGATTCTGGAATTACAAATTTCTTAATCTCAGATCTCACGATTGTGATACCAGTCCCGGGATTGCAGTCACAAGTTTTGTGGTCAAAGATAGGCTGATATGTAATGGGAGTGTACAGTCACTTTGTTTGTTGTAGGTGATGGAGAAAGGCTTGAGGTTTACAATGCGTGATGGCAGCCATACACTCGGCTACGGTGTAATAACTGAACTCCTGCCGGATATCGACGTCGAAGAGTTCGATCTTAAACGCAAGAAAGAGAAAAAGGCGAGGCTAAAGGCGGAAAAGGAAGCTGCTGGCCAATGATTCAGTGACACTCTGTAATGTATATCCTTACAGTATGAAACACAGAATTTGTTTTTTATTGGAAATGCACATTCGCCACTGCAGGTTGCAGGTTCTGCACTTGCAGTGTAGCATCATGCTTTAATAAACTCGTAGCATTGAAACAGCAACTAATACACAATACAAGTTTATCAGAATTACAATTGTTCACAGATGTTTTTGACGTTTCGGCAACTGCTGTTGATCTCTTCGAAACAAATTTCTGGAAACTGATACATACAGGGTGGTCTAAAAAAACATAACAAAGTTTATGACACCATAATTTTGCAACCGTGTGTCATAGAGTCATGCGGTTTTTAGCAAAATGTTCAGAAAGAAATTTTTTACATGACTAAAGTCAGTGTTTGTATGCAGGAGTTAAATATTTTTTAAAATTTCTGCTGGCAATTGAACTATGCAAAAACAATATTACCCTTGACACCGCATAAAAACATAAAACCATAAAAACATGCTACTTTTATTTTTTCAATAGCTCTGTGAAACATTGGCTGATTTTAATAATTTTTGGCATGCGACATTAAGAAGAAACTTATGCAAATGTCTGTAGTTTTGGCCACCTTGCACTAAGGTTGTCGCTACACTATCTTGTGTGGACCACTCTGTATTGCCGCAGAAAACAATTTCTCATGGATATGAGAAGTGAGTAGAACTGTCATCTAGGTTCATGACTTGTCTTTCTTTTTCTGGCGTGCGTCGCTTCTCGATCCAACGGTCCATTCTGGTGCTTTTTCTATCGATCATTTGCATATCTGGTGGAGAACAGAAATCCTTACGAAGACAGAAGCAGCATTTGTCAAAATAAGTGGACGAAGTCAGTAAATAAAAGTTGTAATGTTGATGGTTTCATATTGCGTATTAGTGTAGTATGCTGTTAAAATTTATGACTAACATTATCTGACTACTTCAGTCATTGACCTTGATTTTTTTACTGTCAGGAGTAATGAAATTTATGGGCGTATGTGGAACTGAGAGTGATTGACATTGCACAATGATGCTGTTATAATGTTGCTAGAACTGTTGTTGATTGTAGTAACTATTGTTATCAAATAAACTTAATTTTGATTATATTATGGTCTATTTGTGGCTCGCATTCAGGATACAGGTTAATGTGTCTGGGTGGTTAAATTGAATGGAAACTAGACACAACATTTCTACCATGTAGATGCTGGGAAGGTCACTGTACATAATTATACACAGTGTCCCTCTCAAAAATATTCAAGCAAAGTTGTTTTTGTCAGAACTTTGTCAAATTTCTATCAACTTTTATATTTTTTAGTGCATTAATGGCCAAGACGATTCAATTACGTAAGTTACACTCATTTTTCACCTCACTTAATCTGTAAATGCACTACCATGTTAGTGTAACGCAGGTGTTACAAATTGTTACATTACACTTGGTAATTCTTGTACGCAGTAGACATTCTAGCAACTTAATTAGCACACAGTAAATGAACATGTGGTTCACTCAGCAGAATTATAACTTTGTATAACAGTTGCTTTCAAAACTGTCAATATTTATGCTCAAAGTATGTCATCGATTGACTGGTCAAACTGCGCCCACTCATTGATCCGATGTGTTTTGAGCTCATAATTAATGTGAGCTTTTATTGTCTGCTATTTTCAGCAAAGAATATTTATCACCACAAAATTGCTAATAAATTGATGCACAGATGTGCAATCTGATACTAATAAATTATAAATAATCACAGCATAGTAATATAACAATTTTGAACAGCTGCATTTGTGTGCGGGGTTCCCCTTGAACGAGGGCGTCAAAGAGGGGTACCCCTTAAAAAGATGTTATTTTGCCGTTATTGGCTTGTATAGTGTGAAAACGGTTGCAGATATCTACAGACATGCTGCTTATCATAACAAGCACTTGTGACAGGCTTTTTAGATTTATCAACATCGATGACCTTGAACCCCAAAAAGGGTTTTAGTGAATTTTTCGCAATTTCTGGATGCAGCGCACATTTCAACACTGAACTGTGACAAAATGGCTGGAGATCCTAGACCAAAACAACCTGTGTATGAAATTTTCAGCAGCACTAGGCATAGATTTTAGCAGTCCAAGTCCCGACCCCCTAGCTTCAAGGAGGCCGGCGGAGGCGGGCGTCAACGACGGCTACCCCCTAAAAGTGGTTTATTTTATCGCAATTATCTCGCGTAGCGTGAAAACGGTTGCAGCCGGTACTACACACTGCACCCCACCTTCTCACGAGAGAAAATACTTCCAGGAGTCCGGATATTGGAGTTCGGTTCGCCAGACGGACGTTGGCTGTTTGAGTATAGTCGTTGCATTGATTACAAAGACAGTGTAAAAACACGTCCTGTTGGTGACTGCAGCTGGAGTCGGTATGGAAGAAAGGGTCATGCAAACATTGCAGGAGACTGTTCTCATTGCCGCTGCATTGAGTGTTAGCAATTCCAATCCGTCTGTGATAGGACGTCCGGTTTGTGGTGTACATGCTTAGGCCTGCTGAGAATCCGAGTTTTCTACAAGCAACTCTAGTATTGAAAGCTGTCCAACTGTTTGAGCAAACTGTTGCCCATTCTTCTGATATGCAGATTTCCAGCCTTCCAGTGTGTAAAGTTCCATCTAACAAGCGTAAGCTTCCATCAGCAGCTTTAGCTATGTTACTACATATTGCTTCTACGAGATTATCACGAACAAACCCACGATGTTTGTCGGTAATGAGCATCAAGCTGCCAACATCATCTGAGTCAGTAGCTATGCCTCGAAGTTGCTCTCTGATCTCGTCTAGCATGGCTCTGGCAATCCCTACGGTAATGATTCTAATACCGTCTGACTTAACTCTCGACGCTTCTATTACCGCGTCATTTCTATCATCAGAAAGTCCGCGAGTGATCAGTACAATTACATCCGGCACTTCTGGTCTGTCTCCGCCTTTATTATTCAGCACGAGACGACGAACAGTGCGGATTCCCTCGGAAAAGTTTCTCCCCGCTTGCAAAATCTCGGGACGATCTTTGATTATCAGTACAGGGCTAAGACCATAAATCACAGACGCATTGCCTCCAAACTGCACTAGGGCGACGTGTGTGCCGTACGTGCTTGGATGAAGGTAATTAGCGGCGATATCCCATGACAAGGTCCTTACCAAATTCCAGTGGGCGTCCGAAATATCTGGACCGCAGTCTATAAGAAACACGACATCAAGCGCTCTGTTGCAGTTTCTTAGGCCTATAACTTGAACCGGGATTGACAAATTTGCGATAAAACACAGCATTAAATTTACCTCTCTACACATAATTTTCTTTTGCACTTATCAGCTATCACACACGTAGCCTAGTTCTACAATGATCTGTTGCACACGTCAGATAGACGTCAAAAGCGCAACTGGTCAGAACACTTCACCGCGCAACCGTGTGCCTAGGGCAGCGGGATAGGCAGTCACTATGACTGTGTGACGATTTTTGTCCCTCATTATACGCGGCCTTTAATGCCCCGGCCAACGATTTATGTACATGGCGGGGGATGGAGTGGGTAGCCGTTGAACAATCGAATAACGTACAGACAACCAATAAACATCGTGGGAAGTTTAGCTTTGGCAAGAAATACTGCTGGTTTTAGTTGTTATATGCAATCCTTTATAAAACTGTATATTTAAGAAAAAAACTTGACGTAGGCCTAATTTCACAAATGGGATATTGGGCTGATACAATAATGAAGACAGCATTTAAATATCTTCCCGCTACCGCCCTATATACATAGAACGTAGCCTATTACTACAGACATGAAACTAAAAATTTTGGGGCAAAGCCAAACGTGAGTCCGCCCGGCGCCCTGGGGGAACAATTTAAGGAGCTCACATTCCCCTCGTAGCAAAATCACGTGGCCCGAACTCCTACGCATAGCATACGCAAAACGCGCAGTGTCGACTCACGATAGGTAGACATTAGCCAACTAACCGTTGTCGTTCACTTAATTTTTTGTTCAACGCGGGAGGGACCGTAGTTTATAACGCCGTTTACTGTTTGTCGATTTCTCCATCCGTTCCAGAGATATTCGCGCTCAAAGTTGAAAGTTGTCCTAAATCGCGCTGAATTTGGACGTTTTTCGCTATCCCAAATTTTATTTGGGGCACTGCCCCCAAAAACTGTACACACGTTATCAGCCCCACTTAGCACTACGTCACGTGGCAAAGTTTCATTAGGCTACTCCCTTTGGCTTTAAAGTTATTGCGGCTAATTCGCTAAAAATTAAGCCAATTTTGGACCCTCATTTGAAAAAAAATTGTAAGGGGGACCCCCGTCCCCGTTGGGTAGTGCGCTAGTAAGACTTGGTCATTCTGTAGCGCATGTAAAAATTTGGGGTCGCGGCATCCCTTTAATTAGGAGCCGAAGTATGGTTTTTCGAAAAAGTCGATTTTGGTGGATACGATTTCACCACTTAATCTCCGTGATTTCTAGACCACTGTTCACCGAACTTATTTCACCCAACGCAGGCGGAATCGTGGTACAAAATGTACTTGTCCGATTTTGAATATCTTCATCCGTTCCGGAGATATTCGCCGCCAAATTTTGAAATCGTCCGAAATTGGGCCAAATCACTGACCTTGGATGACCTTGAAGGTCAGTACGCGATATTGTGGTTAAACGGTGCAAGATAAGGCCTAAGTTGCTATTGGTCACTAATAGGAAATCACATACGCCTGTTCAGATGAGATGAAAATCATCGACCTTGGATGACGCTAAAGGTCAGTAGGCCTACTGCAACAGGTACTGTATAGGCTGTAACGCGTCTTTTCTAGTGACAGCTGGGCTTTTTTTGTTTTTACAGGAATAATTATCCCAGTGTATCCGCTTTTCGCTAAGTTCGCTGACTTAACTTCAGAGATCTAGACGGCTATAAGGTGATTGAGTGAGTGAGTGAGGGTTTAACGTCGGGCGGGACACAGGTTAGGTCATTTCGGGGACGGCTTTTCCAGGCAATGCATACAAACACATAATAATAAAACAGATAGTTTAACTTTTGCACAAAAAACATAAATCGACCTAAGTCTATATAATAATGCAAGAACTGTCTATGAGCGTGCATGATGTAACAGTAAAAATTTTACAGTTCTAATAATCTTCCCTGTTATTCTCCAGGCAGTCATTAATCTCAGAATGCTGTCTATATTGAAAGCCAGAGGGTATACTAGTACTCTTAAATCGAGGATATAACACAGTAACAGTAACACGGTATTTAATAAAATATGTGACAAACGCACATAATAAATAGCAAAACAGAAGAGAAATGTAATTTAGACAAGGTAACATAGCCTAAAATAATTAGACACAGTCAAAAAGTGATCTAACTAAAAAAGACTGTTTATGCAATTTTTTACTACAAACAGGCAACACATAATCATGTTTGGATAAAGAAAATTGGCTATTTTCAACCAATAAGTCGTTGTAGGCCTATCAGGTGTCTCATAAATGTTACTATTGATAATCATTAATAATCACTAATAGGAAGTCGTACGAGCTTTTTTAACTGATACGAAATTTATCCCTATTTGATGACTTTGAGTTGTCATTATGCACTCTGCTCTGCCAATCGTGCATCTCTCGGAGTTCATGCAGAAATCTGAAAGAAGCTAAACCCCTACTATCGGCAACAAAAATGTAGCCCAGTGACTACTTTCAGTGGGTTTAAAATTCATGAGGATAGGCCTATTCGTGAGGGTTCTGTGGCGAAAGGCCTCAATCGACAGTGTGGTGTGTTGAAATAGGTTTTCTTGTTGCACGTTTTAGTAATATCGATCGACATAATTTTTACCAAACTTTTATATCTACGACCAACATATTGCTGTAATGCTAGGCCTACAGAAAATACTGTACGCTGTCGATCCGCTTTGTAATAACTCTAAAATACGTGACCTTGAATGAAGCTTTAAATGTTATTTTGTAATAAAATCTGTTTTCTGCGGTGTTATGTACTGAACAGAGGCTCAGGGTTCAAATTACTGTGCACAAGACTGCAGTTACTTTTCCTGCTAGGCCGCCGACACACCTGTAAACATGCTGACGTCGTCGATCGCTGAGCATGACGACGTTTCCTGTTATGTGGGTATGTTACTCAATGTCGAGGAATTTGCACATTATTCAAAACGGAGAGGGAGTGTTTCGTGTATGTGATGTACACATACGTACGTAGCCTACGTGATGAGTAAAATCATCTGACTTGGTCATAATGTTTACGCGCGCGGCGCGACAGCATGCTTTAGCGCGCCTGAGCTATCGTCGAGATGACGTCCGTCTGTCCATCTTTTTGGCACACTGAGGTATTGTGTCAAAGTGACGCAAGTTAGGATCACGAAAGTTTCACTTTTTGGCCGCGTTGGCTGCTATAAATACTCTACAATTTAAAGATCCGTAAAGTTTTTCCTGCAATTCGAAAGCGGTCACTTCGATCTAAAGCGCTAAATGAGAGGGTGTACGAAAAATTGGCCACTTTGAGCCGCATCTCGGAAACAGTACGAGATAGGGCCAATTACTATTAATCACTAATAGAAAGTCCCATAGGCGTTCTTTCGATTGACACCAAAATCAATCAATTACATTGAACGACACTGAATCTCAACAAGTAGGCCTAATTTGAGCAAAGCTCACGTGACGTGCGATAGCAGCGATCCTGTCACCTAGACAATCGTGCACAGCATGCAATAAAATAACAATGCGTTTTGAAGGAGTACCCGAATTTAAGGCCTCCGTATGGAAGACTCCTTGAATTTAAGAGGTCGAAATTTAGATTGACAAAAGTGGATGTTTTATGCTAAACATTTCACAGGCCTATGCAGGTTGTCCAGGTTTATCTTCAGCCATTTCGGTGCAATTCACTCCTGAAATGTGCGCCATAGCCGAAAATTGCAAAAAACACTAAATTCTTCTAACGTTCAAAGTTCACGCTCATTTAACGTCAATCAAGGTCACCAATGTTGATGCCATTCAAAAGCTCCTAGTGCTTGTTATGATAAGCAGCATGTCTGTGCCTATTTGCAACTGTTTTCATGCTAGACGAACTAATAGGCCTACCGGTAAAATGACCACTTTTTAAGAAGGTAGCATACCCCTCTTTGATGCCCGCCTGCGTAGGCCTCTTTGAACCTAGAGGGTCGAGACTTGAATTGCTAAAATCTGCGTTTAACGCCAAAAAAATTCATACGCAGGTTGTCTTGGTCTATCTCCAGCCATTTCGTCGCAATTCACTCTAAACCCCTTTTGGGGAAGTTTAAGGTTGTTAATAAATCTAAAAAGCCCGTCGCCAGTGCTTGTTATGATAAGCAGTCTTGACTGTACCTATCTGCAACCGTTTTCACGCTATACGAGCCAATAGCAGTAAAATAACCACTTTTAGGGGGTACTCCTCTTTGACGCCCGCGTGCGCAGGCCTCCTTGAACTTAGGGGGCTAAGACTTGGACTGCTAAAATCTAAGTTTAATGCTGAAAATTTCATGCGCAGGTTGTCTTGGTCTATCTCCAGCCATTTCGTCACAAATCACTGTTGAATTGTGTGCTGCAGCCAAAAATTGCGGCAAATTCACTATAAACCTCTTTTTGGGGTTTAAGATCGTAATTCAAGGTATCGATGTTGACAAATCTAAGAAGCCTGTCACCAGTGCTTGTTATGATATGCAGCAAGTCTGTATCTATCTGTAACCGTTTTTACACTATAAGAGCCAGCGGCAAAATAACGTCTTGTAGGGGGTTCCCCTATTTGACGCCCTAGTTCCAGGGGAACCCCCTCATCCAGGGGTACAAAATTTAGCACGATAGAGTCATTGGGGGCAGCCCACAGTGAAGATTTCGTGATCATTGCTTGCACCATTTTGACACAATACAGGAGTGTGACGGACAGACAGACAGACAGACATACGGACGGACGGACGCCCAGGCCATGGCTAAGACGCGCGAAGCATTCTGCTATCGCGCGTAAGATAAAGGTTTTAGTGATTTTTTTTAAAATTTCAGTCTGCGAGGCACATTTCAAGAGTGAATTGCGCCAAAATAGATGGAGATAGGCTACGTTAAACCAAGACAACCTGCGTAAGAAATTTTTAGCATTAAACGTAGAATTCAGCAGTAAGTTTCAACCAAATCAACCTCTTAGATTCAAAGAGCCGCCCGTACGAAAGACTCCATAAACCGAAGGGTTCTAAACTATAAATGTAAAAAACGTTCCAGGAAAAATAAAAAACGTTAAAAACGTAAAAACGTGGCAAGAACAAAAAAAACGTTGAATAAAAAACGTTGAATAAAAAACGTTGGCCACAATTTGTTCAACTTCTTGTCTAACGCCTAATGCTGTAAGTGCAGTATACCTGGAATCATAGTTTAGACAGAGGGAATCTTATTTAACTTCAATTCAACCATGTGGTCATAAGACCTTAGCAATTAACTACCGGTAACAAAATATACTAGTTCAAAAACTTTTTATTTAGTATATTTGGACTAACTAAGTAAAGTACATCACTATATATGACCTATTAATTCGTTTCTGTGGTCCCAAAAAAGTGTTTCACGAAGCTTTTGATGGGATTTTCAATGCACGTTTTTTTAAAATAAAAAAAAACGTTGAGCAAAATAAAAAAAAACGTAAAAACGTGGCCAGAATAAAAAACGTAAAAAAACGTTTTTACATCTAATAACATGAACTACTCAAATCTACGTTTAATGCTGAAAATTTCATACGCAGCTAGGTTGCATATTGGTCTATCTCTAAGCCATTTTGGCACAATTCACTCTTGAAATGAGCGCCGCAGCCTAGAATCGCTATTTTGGGGATTTAATGTCGTTCAAGCTAGGTTGTTGATTTTTGTGTCAATCGAAAGGGCGCACGGGAGTTTCATATCAGAAATTAATGGTAAACATGGCCCTATCTGGTACCATTTTTGGGATATACGGAGACTCGCTGCCCCTACCCACCAACTAGAGCTAGTGACTGGGGGAGCGCCATAAGCTCCCACAGCGGGGTCCTGGCCCCTGGGCGTAGCCCCAGCCGCAAACACATTTTTGGCCTTGAAAAAGCCCTTAAAACATTGGTTTTAGTGCACAAATGTGCATATTTCTTGGGCAATGGGGGTGCACGCACCCCCTGCACTCTCTTTAGTTGGCTATACGCTTGGCCTACAAAGCCTACAAAGGGATGTTCAGCCAAGCAAGAGTTCCACAAAAAGGGCCCTGCAGTCCAAAGAATGTCGGACAGCAGTGCAGCATTCTCTGGCCTGGAAAAAGCAGTATTGCGAAATCTGAAATTTGCGACGTTAGGTCTCGTTAAGCTTCTTAAATGCAAAGTTTTACTATAAAGCTTCCAAATTAAAAAAGTATCTCAAATCACACAACAGGTGCAAAAACTGCTAATGCACTTCAATGCTGAAGTTCCTGTGAGCCTCATAATCCGTTGTACACTAATGACAGAAAATTCATGTGGAGACCCCACAATTTTACCGAGCACAGTCTGATAAATACGGCCCTGGGCAGTGACAGACTGGGAAAAAGGCGCAACATGGTTATGTGGTAATAATGGGCATGGTTACGAAGTGGTACTGTGGCAAATTTTTGTTGAGTCACTCAAAATACGTCATGCAAATTTTGTGCCTATTAGGATGACGTTTATAAATTAAAGGGCGTGCCTTGTACGCCCTATATTCAGCCACACTGTAGTTATATGTCAATACATATTTATTTATTTACTGTATGTATTTATACATGTCAATGACAAAGCATACAAATACCGGTACAGTGTAACATCACAGGCGGACAACAAGGCACAATTAAATGAACACTAACAGTTGCCCAGCTAATACATAAGAAGAAAAACAGACAAACTAAGCTACTGACATGGCTAGTAACACTGCAGATATGCTGACAAATCAATGTCTTTAAGGAACTGGCTGAAAGCTAAAACAAACCATGTAGGGCAAGGAATTCCAGATAATGACAATCCAGCATGCAAAAAAGTTTTGGCGAATACTCTCAGTACACCGTGTCTTGTACAGCTTGCAACTATGGCCCCATGTATTAAAGTATGAATTAAATGAAAACAGACTATCGACTTCAATGTCTATTAATGCCGGAAAATTAGAAATTAACATATTGCCATCTTTATCAGTGTATAACTTATTGGAAAGTGATTCGTAAGTAAAAATGAGATTAAATCCAAGCCGCTGTAGTTCCAGACTGTCAAGAGGCATTCTCTATAAGTCCGATTAGCATACCAGGAAGCCATTTGGTGAACCGTCTCTGGACGGATTCTATTCGCTTGATATCTTTTGTAAGATGTGGATTCCACATTGGCGATGCATACTCCAACAGCAGGTGTACATAGGTAATAAATACTTGAACCAGCGTTGGAGTGTGCTTAGAGACAAAACACTTATGAATCAAGTTGTTTCTGGTAAATGCATGAGTAACAATATGACATATGACTACTGAATGTAAGAAATTCATCAACCAGAATACCCAGGTCTTTAACAACATCAACATTACTTACGTGATTTGCTGCAACACTAATGACATGGTCTGTTATATTATTACCAATTCGAAGAATAGCACACTTTTTGTAAAATATGTTGTTAAGCTGCCACGTTTGTGACCAGAGAACCAACCTATCCAAGAAGGTCTGTAAGTTGGAAGCACAGTGGGTGGGATTAATGTGCATGTACCGGTACAACTTCAAATCATCAGCATACAGTTCACATACAATCTTGTCCAAACAGTGTGACAATATCATTAACATATATGACAAATAACAATAGACCCAAACAGGCTATAATACGCCTGCGAGGCATATACATACTGTGGTTATATTTCTAACACTGAATAGGCCTAAACACACAGTTAAAACTCATTTGGTAGCATTCAACATTACACATTAACATTTCTACACTAACATATTCATCAGAAAGATTACTTCCGTAAAACTCTTAATAAACACCCCCAGTGCTTATATGTACATCTGACAAACATCCCCGGCATTTAATGGAGACCAGACATTTATTGGAGACCCGCCGCTGATTTATATCTTATACGGGGTGGTCCAAAAAAACGGCACCATAATTTTGCAACCGTACGTCGTAAGAGTCGGGCAGTTTTCAGCAAAATGTTCTGAAAGAAATTCTTTACATGACTAAAGTCAGTATTTAAATACAGCAGCTAAATATTCTTTGTTATTGCCGCTGGTAATTGAACTGTGCAAAAAGAGTATTACCTTTGACACCGCGGTCTATAAAACGTGCCAATATTATTTTTCAATAGCTCCGTGAAACATTGGCCAATTTTTATAATTTTTGGCATGCAACATTAAAAAGAAACTTGACGTGAGCGTCTGTAGTTTTGGCCACCTCGCCTTAACGTTGTCGCTTGTGAAATGCAGAAGTCGTATTTTGACCATTGACAACAATGAATTCATACTGGGCAGTGCATGCGTCAGCTCGGAAAATTACTGAGACCACAAAATCATCGAAAATCTGTTGCTTCGTATTTATTTTAATTCTAAGTCGACAAACGGAAATGATACATCAACAGTGAGTGGGTTGCTTGAGTCATGCAGTTACTGAACGTGCTGTTGGCAAATGGTGTCAACGTCTACCGCTTGCATTTGTGCTGCAGGAGGACATTTTGAGCACATGCTGAAATGAAGATGATGCGATGTTCACATGTGACTCAAAAAAGTGATAATAATTGCTAATTGTGTTTGTCACTATTGAGTTAATAATTTCTGAGCCGATGCATACGCTACCTGGTAGGAATTCATTGTTGTCAATGGCCGAACTGCGAATTTTGCATTTCACATGGTAGTGTAGCGACAACGTTGAGGTGAGGTGGCCAAAACTACAGATCTATGCATCAAGTTTCTTGTTAATGTCGCATGCAAAAAATTATTGAAATTGTCCAATGTTTCACGGAGCTATTCATAAAATAATAATGGCATGTTTTTATGAACCAAGTTACATTGAAGGCAATACTGTTTTTCAATAGTTCACTTGCCAGCGGCAAAAACAAAGAATATTTAATTGCTGTATTTAAGCACTAACTTTTAGTCATATAAAGAATTTCTTTCAGAATATTTTGCTGACCGCATGACTGTCATGTACGGTTGCAAAATTATGATGCCATAAACTTTGTGCCATTTTTTTGGACCACCCTGTACAAACAGCAAATAGTGGTACCCGTAAGTCAGGGAATTTAATGCTTACATGACCTCTTTACCTAAAACTTCAAATCTTGTCGATGGGCAATGGGCATTGTGTGCCTATTGAATGTCCAATCCATTATGCTAACTACCACTACAACTACTACTACTGCTGCAACTACAGACCTCACCAGCAATGAGTTTGAACAGCTAATTCTTACTACTACAACAACAACTACTACTGCCACTGCTACTACTACAAAGCTCGACAGCAATGCACTAGTCTACTGAATCTCAAAAAACCAGGCCGCATTCATTTTTTTGAATATCTCTGTGAAACATTGAAAGTAGAGCTGTCAAAGCACTAATTTATTTAATGCATTAACGCATTGCATTAATTTTTTAACACATGCGTTAATGTGTTAATAATGCATCAGGGTCATTCCATGTCAACTCAACAAATGCTCCCCACCCAAAATTTTAGATTTTACTCACAATTTGCCCAGATGTTCTTTATACCCTTGTATGAAAAATGTAAAATTTGGCATCCGTATTCTTAAAATTCACTGAGTTACGCTCATTTATAGTTGACTGGGGTTGAGCGCGACATCGCAACTTGTTAATTTTAAGCAATTTCAGAAGCAGTTATCTCAGGAACCGGACAAAATAGAAACTTGAGGTTTTCACTGTTTTATTTAGAATTTTGTGTACTTTCCATTTATCTAATTTGCTGAGCATGATGAGTGTCATATGC
>Ga0209454_1000249_pt1 | contig 30235 bp, 25 predicted proteins | sample WorMetHERISLAND1_2_FD_187400 | JGI IMG/M metagenome (GOLD analysis project Ga0209454, IMG submission 187400) | Marine gutless worms symbiont microbial communities from Max Planck institute for Marine Microbiology, Germany - Olavius geniculatus... | ecosystem: Host-associated > Annelida >... | reverse complement strand
TAAAGCTTCGGACCACAATCAGCCATTAAGTTACCGGTCCCGTACTGCTAAGGTTTTGCAGCATGACCACCGCCGATAAGCTAGCAGTTTTAGCGGTTTAGAGAAAAAATCGAACAGTGTGTTGTGTGCTAACACTGCTGTCAGCAGAGCTGCTAGCGCAAGTGCACATGTCCTCGTCAGTCATCACAGTGCCAATGGTGACAATCAGTGAGCAAATATTAGTTTTGCATTATACTATAGGATTTACTAATGGACTTTATGGGAAAACGGTAGTTTGGGTAGTTTATTGTATGTCATTAAAATCACGTAAAAGTTTTTGCTTATAGGTCTCAAAAATTACTACCAGTGACAGACGTTTTAGCGGTCCGAACTGCTATGCCAGCCACTAAGGCTTAGCAGTTCGCTTAGCAGTTGGTTTAAACTGCCAAGCCAACCGTTAAGACTTCAGACGGTACCGACCCGCTATTCTGAAGGTCCGCTATTTCAAAAGTCCATTGTGCAGATATGCGCCACAGTACTAAGATTAAGGTTAGGATTAGAGTTAGGAGTAGGGTTAGGTTTTGGATCAATTTTAGGGTTAGGCTCAGGGTTAGTGGGAATAGTAAGCTTTCGGAATAGTGGACTTTCGGAATACCGGACCCGGTCCTTCAGACCAGCCACTAAGGCTTTAGCAAATGGTTCCGGGGACTACTGGTTAGTCCTAGTTTTTTCATTGTTCACCGTGCTTGTCCAGTATTTTAGGAGGCATTGTAGAGAATTTTGTTGTAAAACAGTGGATGTGTATGTTTGTAGCTATTCCGGACTGATAACAAACATCGTTTGACCTTGAACGTTCTTGAGATGGACATTGAGCCAGGTTTTTTCCAACTCACTGATTTATTTTTTCATCTCTTCCATTTTTGTTCTCGATTTCAGCTTTAGTCACTTTCGTTTCTGACTGAAAGTGGTTCTGCATTTTTCTTTTCATTTTTTGGTGGAGAATCAGAACGAAAACACCCAATTTCACTGTACTAAAGCAGTGGTCATTGACTGGTTCAAACCAGCCACCAGTTGTTAGTCTGTTGATTGATAGTGGTTAGTGGACCTAGGTACTTAGAAGCAGCTCTGCAGGCAAAAATGCAGAAAACTCATTCCTACCTGGCAGCGTTCGGCTATACAACTTTGACTACTGAACTGAACATTATGGAACACTGACAGATATATCATATCTGTTTAGCATAGGCTGCTTGTCGTAGAATTAAGTGATGTGATTGAACTGGTCACTGGTAAAACTATAAATGATGACGTACTGACTGACCGATTGTGATTGGTTTGATTAATTGATTGACAGGTGCTAAGGGTACACTGGAAGTGTACGACAGCTGTGAGTACCAGCGCAGCAAGTTGATAGCCAGCTACACGGTGATCAATAACACACTGCCAATGGGCGTCTCGTCGACCTACTACTGCATGTTTGTCAGGTTCAAGTGGACGCTGCCGAGGAAAGTGTGTGCCACGCAGAAAGACTGCGTCAAGTTTACGATACTTGTCGATACTTCACCTGAACCGGGTGAGATTTATACTTGTTACAAAGGTTAAATGGTGGCATGTAGCTTTTTTTCTGGGAAACCCTTAGCAGTGGAGCGTCACCTGCCATATAAGATACAGGGTGTCTGTCCACAAGTTTTCTAAGGCCCTGGAAAGTTCTTGAATGGATCTTGCAAGTTTTGAAATTTTATGTCAGAGGGTCTTGAATGTTGAATCATTGTGAACGTAATGTGAACATTTTTTTTCATATGATGCAACAACGTTGTTTAACATGCATGGTAATATATCACAGAAATGAGTCTGGTGAAGATATTTTGAAAGTTTTTAAAATGTCTTGCTAATGTTCTTGAATTTTTTTTGCCCAAAACTGTGGTCATCCAATCCAGGTGAACGCGCTTTGCCTTACACACAGCCAGACCGGCAGGTGCTTGATTTACCTAACCCAGAGGAGTGGAAGGCTGAGTTCATTCTGGTGTTGGTTATATACCAGAGACAGTCAACTGTCCAGATATACTGTTTTCTTCAGATGTGTCGGTGCATAGCAAACTGATCAGCGAGACCAGTTTGGGCATTAAGGACTGTAAATTTGACGTGTACGTTGAGAATGTTCCCAGGCACCATCTGGATATGATGCCTTGAAAATTGTTTGAAATGGAGACATCGCATGACTTTTTAAATGTTCGGGCATTGCACAACTTGCAACTTGGAAAAAGTTAAAGTCATGGACACCGCTTTGAATTACAATTTTGTAAAAAAAACCCACCTTGCAGAGATATGCACTGTCACAAGCTCTTTTAAAATTTGTTCTGTATCATGTACGATGTACGTATTTGTTTCAGATACGAAGTTTGAGTTCTACATGAACGACACCGTGGCGAGTAACAACACGCAGCATGGCGTCTACTTGGAGAACATTCGTAACTACGTCATAGTCAATAGTAGCAGCATCTCATACAATGGATACGGGGCAGGGCTCTGTGTCTATGGCGGAGCAGGTACAAACCTGTGCTATTGTTGCTATTTAATACAGAGGATGAGTCAAATTAAAATGCCACAGCATGAAAATCATGATATTTATGGAGGCATTAATGTTAAAAAACGGTCTTGTATTTTGGAAATACTGGCGCTCAAAATTTAATACGTTCACGCGTTGTGTTGAATAAGTTAATGGATGTTGTGACAAAGGAGATATTGCAAATAAATTTGCTGACTATTTCAGTACAATATATTCTTATAATAATTTTACATGTGCCGAAACTTTGACGGAAGAATATAACAACCTACATGATGGTTATTTTGGTTTACCAGTCCCTTGTGGTCTTAGTTTCGATACTGAAATTGTAGGCAATGTAATATCTAAGTTAAAGCGAGGTAAAGCCTCTGATATCGCCGGTTTAACAGCTGAGCATTTGTTATTCAGTCATCCTATTTTACCTGTTCTTTGTCAAGGCTATTCTGTTTAATTCTGTTATGTGGTCATGTTCCTAATGGCTTTAAGCTAAGTTACATAGTTCCAGCCCCAAAGCCAAAAGAATGTATTTCTAAGTCTCTATCATGTGATGACTTTCGTGGGATAGCAATTAGCTCAGTTTTTGAGTACTGTTTCTTGGATATCTTTGGTTCCTTACTGGTATGCTCAGAAAATCAGTTTTATTTTGAAAAAGGCCTCGGCTCTTCTAATGCCATCCACACTACGCCAGGTGGTTAGTAGTTACGTCAGTAAAGGTACAATTGTAAATATTTGTTAAATAGATCTCTCTAAGGCCTTTGATAAAGTAAATCATTGTGTACTGTTCATTAAGCTTATGAAGAGACATTTTTCAGTGCAGTTGCTTGATATTATTGTTAAACTGTTCACTGGTTGTTTGTCGTGCGTCAAATGGGACAGTATGTACTCTAGCATGTTTGCTATCATGTTTGGGGTCAGACAAGGTTCTGTTTTATCAATGTTCATGTTTTTGTAGGTGGACACTAAACTCTGACGATTATTCGAAGGATACCGGCATCTTTCACAATTATATTGTGTTATTATTAAGTGTATTATGTGTATGTTTTTTTACACGTACTATTGTAGGTGACATACTGGTGAATGCAAGCACAGTGGAGTACAACCAGGACAATGGCGTTAACATCACATACGATGGTGGCTGGCGAATGTTTAATCGTTCATCGTTCAGCTACAACTTCGGCAACGGCGTCAACATGACGTTCAACGAGACAAGCGTTGATAATCGCACGCGATACACGAGACATCAGCGCACGGAGGTGTCGTGGTCCAAGTTCCTTTTCAATGAGGGACACGGCGTACACGTCGGTAAGGACTTGACCTCCTTCCCACGTGTAAAACTAAGGGCATGTTTACCGTTGTGACAAGAACTGCAGGTATGGTGTACTGCATTTCAAATAAGTGTCGGTATGCTGTACTAGTCAGTGGTGGCATAAATTAAGCCCTGGCATTGTTAGTGTGCTAATTAATTCACGCCATGGCTTAGGGTAGACGTTAGTATTCCTTCTAAAGTTTTCCTATCCTTGGCTGGCATTTTGTTGTTTTTATTTGTGTTGCTGGTGTTGTCAATGTCAGTGCTGAACGAAATAAATAAAATAAATACCACAGTACAACTTGTTCTGGTAATGGAAGACTTGGAGTTTGAAGGGAGTAGTGTCTGGGGAGGCACTGTATCTCATTCCCTGTGTGAGTGTTGGGGCTATAATGCCAGGAAATACTTTGGAGAAATCAGCGTTCAAGTTGCTTATTTGTAGGCATTTTTTTGCAAGCTAAAACAGTTTCATCTGCAGAGTGGATTTCAGTTTTAAAAATAGGCCCGTTTGTGATTTGTCCTTTCTCCCAGAACGCTGATTAACACTTTAGTGGCTAAAGTAAAAATGTAGGGGTGGGGACTGTAACTTCAAATTTGGAACTGTTCTATTCCCTAACAATTTTTATACACATTTTCAAAGTATATCAATTGGCTTTTAACTAATGTATGTGTTTAGTGTGTTTTTTCTATTTGTTTCTGGTACCTTTTATGACGAAATAAAGTTTTCATTTCAGGTAATTACTGCCGTGCTGCTTCGGCATTTGTCAACGACAGCACATTCGACAGCAACTTTCTAGCAGCTGTGACAATGGACTCTTGCTACCTCCCTGTCCCAGCAGCCAACGTCACTAACTTTACCGTTGCCTACAACGTCTTTGATCGCAACCGTGAACATGCTATCAAGATAGGTGAGATCAGGGGCATCTGTCCCCCACGGTCACACTACACATTTCCTCCTGTTATGTTTAATGTGGCGGGGAACGCCCCTTTGCCTTTCAACGTCGAACCTCTCTCACGTCAAACTTTGTTAAGTGCTGCACTATACCCTGAATAACAGATGATGGCATCCGTACACATCGGCGCCTGCCAAAAATTTTTCAAGGGGAGTAAAGAAGTTGATGCACTGAAAGCTTTGAGTAGAGTGGGGAATGAGGAAGGTATACTGTCTTCCCTAACCGATTAGGGGGACTGAGGATTGTATTGAGTTCTTCCGTTAAGCATGCCAGGTATGGCATACTTTTTCAGTGTTAGAGTAGCTTTGTTTATATTTGTCAGCTTTTAGTCATCGCTGATTTTCATCATTGACGTTTCTGTGTTTTTTATTTTACTGTATTATGTGAACGTGTGGCATGTTCAATGAATAAATTAGCGCCGTTAATCAACGCTGTGGGAACGATCGCCAACAACACGTTCACGAATCATCCCAAGTATGTTCTGCTGCTTGATAACACTGACGACTTTGTGCGAAGTGTTTACTATCGACCGATGAAAGTCAACTATTCGGTGATCTCGAACCGGTTTCAGCACAACCACGGCTACTACGTCGCAAATGTTCGCTTGACTCAGGTTTATGTGGATTCGTTCTTCTATTTTGCTTTTTGCATGGTTTTCTTTTTTGCAGGTTTTTGATTTGTACATGTGTTGGACAATGGGAACTCAGAACTGCTGCTGGACTTTTCTGTTTACTCTTTTTCTGTATGTTTTCTTCAGTGCCATGTGTGGTATTAATCGTCAATTTTTACAGCTTCAGTATACTTCCAGTATACTTCGTAAACACTTAGCTTGTGTGTGCATATCTGTGGCTGATACAGGGCAGTCCAAAGCAGTCGATGGATTTCATGTACAACGTGTTCGCCGACAACGAGGTCAGCGGCACTTTCCCGACACTGAATCAGCGTACTCGGTCGTACGCGGTGGTGATTCTGTCATCGAGTAACATTCACATGAATCGCAATCATCTTGTGAACCCGGCGTCTCAGTATGAGCTGGCGACCCATCTACTGGAACTGGCTGTCGTGCTGCAGGCGACTGCTCAGTGGTGGGGCACGACCGACTACAACGTCATCATTGAACGCATCTTCGACCAGTATAGGTCAGTCTCATGGAATTACGGACACTTCGTCTCTTGCCTCCGCATTATGTTTCGCTCCCTGGACGTTTTGCCCACTAAAAATTGTGGACGTTGGCGAAAACAGACCAACGAATAAACGGATGGCGAAAACGTGCCGTCCACTCATTTTTGCCATTGTCCGCAGTTTTTTTAGCGGGTGAACTGTCTAGGCAAAGGGCAAAACGTCTTTGGGACAAAACATCGTGGAGAAGGTAGGCGAAATGTCAAAGGGGCAAAACGTTCTAATGCCGTCTCACAAAAGTCTGTTATGCAGTCATCTTAAAGGAGTGTACAAAGCAACCAGAATGAATCATATGAACTGAACGCAACTGAACCAAACTTGCTTTATTGTTGGTGGCATGTGGCTTGGCGGTAGCACGCCGTGTTCGGTCAACAAAGTTACTCTACGCTAGGCTCGGTTAGTACCAGGATGGGTGAATGCGAACAGGTAAACCGTCTCACTACGTAACCAGCCATTCATGGTGACGTAGTCTTCTACCCTCTGGGGAATGATAAAATGGGTGTCAGTTTTTTTTAATCTGAGGTAGATTTGTGCCTGGAACCGTTCACCTTGGTCCAGCAGTTTGCAGCCACCAGGCTGCTGCAGAGGTCTAGTGTGGCGCCGCTACGTGGCAGCCACGTTTTCCACGTGTCCGATATTCATATACTGCAGCCATACACATTTCTGCTTGCTGAAAGTTTGACTGCATTCTAGCCTGTGGTTTCTGGAGTACGAAGGTTTATGTTGTTTTTCAGTTTGCCGAGCCCTCGTGGAATATTTCACCTGGAAAACCTGCTTCGTGCTCAATCCTAGCTATACTGTTGGCCGCGGTTATGTTCCGTGTGTCCTACATGTTCAGCCATGCGTGACCAAGTCTACAGTCGTGGTCAGCTGCTGGGGCTATGGCCGCAAGCCAAGTACAGCTTCACTGATGTCACTCGTTGCCAGGTGTGGTCTGTGGGGCTTGGGCGTGAGAGGTCTGGGCCCCGTGGCCGTTGCGGAGGTCAACACCAACATGCAGCCGCTGCCCATCGATCAGCTGATCGACAACTTGACATCGTCTTGCCGCTCTTGCCGCAGTTTGCTGGACGACCTGTGACGTTTTTCTGACATGACGTCCAGATGTGAATTGTGTGTGGCGCCACTACTTTGACAACCACATTTTCCACATGTCTTGGACGTTCGTCAGGCCACCTGACATTGTCGCACGTGACACACTGTCATGGTTTCCAGACAGTCGTACATAGTTTGTCGTGACTTGCTGTTTTATTTGTGGACTTTGCAGTTTTTTTTTACTTAGGCCACGTTAAAAATTTGTAATGTAATGTAATGAAACCTCAGTCATTATCGACTTTTTGGCAACATCTCTAAATTTTTTTCCTTAGAAAATCATATGCAGACCTCGTCATTCAAACCATTGTCTGCCAGTCTGTTTAATTAAACTGTTCAATTTTTTAACTGCCAGGTAGCTTTTCAACTTAAGAAATTATGATTGATCAGTTGACTAATTGGCTGATTCACTGATCAATTGATCAATTCATTGCAGCCGGTACAACCTTGCTAAGATTCAGTACCACCCTGCGCTGGAGTTCTCGTGGCTTTACACGTCAGTGGTGACTGACCGCAGCATAGAGTTGGAGGTGAGCTTCATACGTGAGGGGTTCATCGGCGGTCGGTTGGCTGAGAGACTTGAGACAATCCCCGGCAGAACTTACATTGTGGACCGCGACGCCAGTGTCATGGGCCTTGGCGGAGAGCTTTACATCAAACCTGGAACGGTACTGATACATACTGTTTTGCAAAAACAACCACTTCGATTATCTCTTCTGTACTGTGACTACTTTACAGAATTTACTGACTGTCGAATTTAGCAGGAAATTTGCGATAGCACTGTCGTTAAAGTTCCCATCAGGGCCACCACATTTTAAATGCATCACTGCATTAGCTTGGGAAATATTTACGCTGTAAACTGTTGTTTATTTTGTGTGTGAGCCATAGTCTTGCTAAAAATATGGATTACCAGAGAGTTACACACAGCAAGACGTTATGGTTGACGTTCTGGTGAGAACTACATTAGATTTTGTCGATTTGAGCTCTAAAATCAACTAGTATCACGCTGGCATATCCTAATCTCATCACACTATCTATCGTCATTGACTTTATGTCAACACCATGATCATTATGCTACCAGGTAAGCAGTAAGTAAGTAAGTAATTTCTATAGCTCATTAACTGTAATAACCTTGAATGCACTAGATGTTTTATTAGAACGAGAAGTAAAGTCACTCTATGTATTTAATGTGTATATTGTTGTTTTGGTGCTGCCTTCTGCTGTAACAAAGGATTTTGTACAGTATTATAATAATGTTGTGTTGTCGCTTACTGTATGTGGGCAGATACTGGAGTTCTCGAATGCACTGGGGATGCTGATCGAGGGGTTCGTGCACTTTGAGGGCACACGTGAGCAGCCGATCACACTGTGCCTGCGCAATGAGTCAACGTGGATCAACAACACACGAGTGCGTCTTGTCGACGGACCCAGTCTGCTGGAGGGCCGGCTTGAAGTCCGACCGACTGAAGACGATGACTGGGGCACCGTGTGTCGAAATGTGAGTCGGTTTCTGAACGTTTTTTTTCAGTCACAGTGTGTTTTTCGCATTTTTGGCCCACCTTGAGTCGAGAGATGATACATGATATATGGGTTTTTAAGGCGTGTAGAAAGCAACAGCAATGAACGGCACTAAGATTTCAGTTCAATTTAGTTGCATCTAAGGAATGTACTAAATGAAAAAACTGAACAAAACTGAAATTCTAGTACAGTAGCACTGCACGGATTGTACAATAGTTAAGTTTGCATCGTTTCAGTTTATTTTGATGCTTCAGTTGATCGCTTCTCATCTGATGATGATGATGATGGGGGCACCGTGTGTCGAGATGTGGGTTAGCTCTGAAATGTTTTGGGGAACCTTGTGTAGGTACATGTGTGAGTTCTTCTTAATTGTTGTTCGCAGTTGCTGATTTGTTTTCAATTCAAAACTGCTTGGTTGACTGACTGATGCTGGCAGGGCTGGACAATGCAAGACTCAGCGGTGGCATGTCAAATGATGGGTTTTGTGGTACACCCCAGCAACTGGCAAGTCTATGACAACTTGCCCGGCACAGACCCCACACAGCCGATCTGGCGCAGCAATGTGGACTGTACAAGCCTCGACTCTGACCTCATGGAATGCGAAGCGGACGATCAACATGATCACTCATGTAATCACACCAAGGACGTCTACGTGCGCTGTGTTACCCCAACATGGGCGGGTAGGTTCTCGATTTATCTTTTTTTTTTGCTTTTTTATCCAGGTTTTACGTGCATATAGTGCTTAGCACGTGCTAGATATCGTAATTCTCTCTGTCTGTCTGTCATGTCTCAGTACCGAATTAAGCCCAGCTGAGATAGAGACTCTGGGATTTTGCTGTATGATAGCATGAGTCTCTAGTTCTTTTTGTAATCAAGTTTCATGTGCTGAGTGAAAAGATTCCACCCGAATGAGGGCATCGGAGAGGGGTACCCCTACGAAATCGTTATTTCAGATGTCACTCACTTTCTGCAGTAGTAAACTAGTAGTTATTATAGTAGTAGTAGTTGTTGTTGTAGTTGTAATAGTAGTTGATGTTGTCGTCAGGAATTCACTTTCTTGGCAACGCTCGTCCAAGTGTAATGACTTACACTAGTGTATCTGGTGCCGGTCTAATGGACCCATCCCTTACACATTACTCATCAGCCATCAAGATTGACTACAACCTTCACCGACTCGAGCATATCATCGTTGAGGACAACCTTGCTGATGGAGTTCTGGTAGGTGATCAAAAGTTTTTGGTTTAAATTATTGTAAATCATTTCTCCATTTCTTTTTTGTATTTATCTAGATACTGTTTTATGCTTGAATCGATTATTACAGTAATTAGCATTTGGCAAAAAGTCACTACTGATTTTAAGGTTGTGTTGTACTTGTTAAGACTTTGCTAGAATTTTTCAGGAATTTTTCAGAAAATTCCGTGCGTACTCTAATATGAAGGCCATATGGATATTATGCATATAAGATTAGGAGATTTCCATATAGATCCCATGTGGATCCATATGTGGGATCGATATGGCATTTGCCATATTTAGTCCAGATGACACGCCATGTCTAACTGTTAACTGTTGTTGTTAATACTTTTGTTTGCAGCATCTGAAACATTTTCTAGTTTTTTTTGGAAGTTTTCTTTTTTTTCTTGAAATTAACTGCTATTTTTTTCTGAAAAATGTAGGCTGACATTTCTTAACTTGCAACCCTATCTTGAGCACAGATTCACCATGTAGACATAGCAACGATCAAAATAATGGAAAACGAAAACAGACGTATACAGAATAGTGAATTGCTGGCTGCTGTCCATGTGTGTGTACAGATAATGCATAATGACGTATTCGTTGGAGCTCGCATAGCACACGGCGTGATCCGGCGTAACCTTGGCAACGGCGTGTCCACTCGGGGATCGTACTTCCAGCTTTATAACTGCACCCTGGAGAACAATACGGCTGCTGGATTTGAGTACAACCCGGCATATACCAGCTACGAGGCGCTGCAGGTAATGCCGTCGTATGTTGTTTGTTCGTCTAGCTGTCTGTCTGTCTTGGCCGACAGAGTTTTCGAGTTGCAGCGCCACTCATCTGGAACAGTCTATCTGGAGAACTGCACTTTACAACCATCAGTCGTGGACAGTTCAGAGCTAGGCTGAAAACTTATTTTTTTTTTCAGCCAGGCTTACGCAACGAACTTCTGAGAAATTTTTTTGAAGAGTGTATAAACTGAACTGAACTGTCTGTCATCTCTCTATCTATCCATCTCGTCGGCTTTGTTTACAATGCAGAATACAGCAGCTACAAAGCGTTCCAGGTTGGAAACTTGGCTGATTTTAGCTGATCATACTTCTAGGTATCGCTGCCTCTGTCGTCTGTCTGTCGTCTGGAAAACAACGCGGCAGTATTCGAGTACAACATACACCAGCTATGAGGCGCTGCAGGTTGGAAACTCCATTGATTTTTCATCGGTCATAATTCAGGTTCAGGCTATTGCCGCACTTTGTCATCTCTGTCTGTTGTCTGTCTGTCTCTCTGTCTAATGATAACAAGGCAGCAGGCTTTGAGTTTAATTCCACCTACACCAGCTACAAGGCAGAAACCATTGATTTTCAGCTGACCGTACTTAGGGCATTGGGACGTTTCACCCACAAGTTTGGCTACCTGAAAAGTTATTAGCTAAGTTTATTCGCTTTTTCATGCCTAACGTCAGCAATCTAGTGCAGGGGAAACACTTTCAAGTTTGGGTACAATGGAGCTGGGGCAGGGCCTACATTTGGAGAACCAAGTTTGTCATTATAAATAGACTATAAAATAGCTACACTAAGATGCAGGCTCCATAGTGTAACGACTTCAGCAGCGCATAGCATAGCAGCTACCTGAGATTTCATTTTAGTTTAGTCTATTTCTGTCACCTTGTACATGCATTTAGATTCGGTCGGGCATCAGCAAGCCATACCATGAGTTTAACAGTAACGGCACAGTGTCATTGGAGGAAGAGAATTTGTTGTGGGTAATCACCCCACAGAGAGGTTATGCGGAGACGACGCTCTACCAGCTGGAAGTCCACACAGTGTCTGGGCTGTACAAAGTGGTCGTCGACATCATCGACTACAATCCTCTAACTGACGTTGAACGAGTAAGTTACTGTGATGTTAAGTCGGTGGTGTTGTGGCAGGGTAGCATGGGGCATTGTTTTTCTCTAAAATTTGTCAAAAATTTTTATCGCAAATTTTTTTTATCCAAAAATGCTAAATTTGGGATTGAATTCCCATCTCGGGGACGTTCTGGGCCAAAGTTGAAATTGGTCATTTAGTAGCAGAATTGAAATTTTGAGCATCCAGAGTCTTCTGTGTCGTAAATTGGCAACTATCTGTCGGAATTTTGTCATATATTTACAGTACCTGTCAGTAAATTGCAACTTATGTTTTGCTGTTTTAAAAAACAAAGTAAAAGCAATGCGTTACATTACTTAAGTACATTTTAGTATTTTCTCACTTGTGGAAGTACTTGTAACAAAGGATACTTTTTACCAGTACTTGAAGTTGGACAGTATTGGCCTGCATGGCATACCAGCACTTTCCTGGTCATTTGGAGAGCATACCACCAGTTCTGTCTGTCAGGCATTTTTTGGCTTGTGGGGGTCTCTTTTTTTGTAGGGCCCCTGTTGGCCGAACATATCTGAATCAGCCTGTGCTGTTTGGCACAGGTAACTGTTTACGAAGCACGTCCATTTTCGATCGTGCGTTCGACCAAGCACTGGACAATTGATGAAGACCTTGTGGACTTTCCCGTAGTTTCCCAGCTGAACGTCATGACTATTCGCTGGAAGGTCGACGGAATTTCCTCCGGTCGACTCACATTCGTTGTTCGCTCTAGTAAGTCGGTTTTTTTACTTTTTTCTGTAAATTCTGTAACATACTGTACATTTGCCTTGCAGCTGTTTCATTTAAAGCTGCAGAAATTAGTGATTTATCACAAGATAGGCTAAGTCGTTTAAAATGTGATTCATTATTTATATTTTTATAAATAACTTACATAATTTTAATAGTTAAATATTAGGTTGACGATTTATTACTTAGAAAACATTATAAAATAGATTAAAAATTTTCTTTGTTGATTGCAATTATCAACTAATGTTGAGTTTAACGCTGACATGTTTGTCTTGCAGTGCCGGTGCCGTGGCGAGTGCCATGGCCATTTCCGACAGTGGCCGTGCTAAATTCTACCACAGTCGGCAATGCTCGCGGCGTAGTGACACGCCACTATAACCATCCTTCTGATGAATACCTCGATCTGTTTTTCCGCTTTCACTGGGAAATGGTAACCATTCGGTTTTATACGTGATTGATATTGGATACATTTTTTCCGGTTTTACATTGAGTTCCGCTTGTTACACAGTTTGTTCAAAATGTCATCGATAATGTGGGGATTTATGTTACTTCCTGGGTTGTGAAGAAAATATTTATTTATTTAGTTATATATTTATTTATTATATCCCCAGTACTCAATTCCCGAGGGCTGAAATGTCAAACTACAGAAATTATGTCCGGAATGGTTACGATGCGGGCTCGGAAATTGCGAACGTGTCAGCTAGGCATGTCACGTTGAAGTGTTAGACGGCAGCCGGCAAGCGCTGGAAAAAGAACGTCGTTTCACGGGGGTCCGTCGTCACCTCAGTCAAATGCCTTCTGATTTGTGCCAAGAACTCCTGGATGCTGACACTCATGGGTCCAAGTGTTTCCAGTGCCACTCGAAAGAAGTTGTGGTTGCCGCTGAGTGAGCTGTACTTATTCTTTTTTCTGACAGCTGCGGTCTCAGCAGCACTGGCACTGGTGATGGCACTCTGCTGCAGATAAGCGTTTCCCAGAGTGTCGACCACTGTGACGTCCCAAGTGGCGCTGCGCCCAGAGTTCCATGGCAGCAATGTCAAACCGTCAGGCTGCTTGCCGTCGTCACGGACCAGCTTGTGTGGTTCCTTCATCCTGGGAACGCCGGCTCGAGTCAAAGCGCGCCAGATGACAGCAATGCTGTAGGCGTCTTACACGGTTGTCATCATCTGTCGTCCTCTGTAACAGGTGTATTGTAGCTAAACGGTGCAAGATACGGCCTAGGCTGCTATTGATCACTAATAGGAAGTCGAATACTGACTTTCAATTGACATTAAAATCAATGACCTTGGATGACCTTGAACGCACTGTGGTGTGCCAATCGTGCGGTGTTGTGGCGACACGGTACGTTGCAATAACCATCACGACATGCGTAAAGCGCGACAGTCATCTGAGCTAAGAGCTTGTTAGTTGTACTAACTATGTTATTAGTTTCAGGCATTTCGTGCCTAATTAACTCGTTACAGGATTTACTTGAGATAACAACTCAGCATTATGCAACAATTTGGAGCATCTATGTTTCACATGGTAGTGCACTAACATAAATTAGGTGAGGTGGAAAATGAGTACATTTTACATAATTTTGTCGTCTTAGCCGTCAACATGCCGTCAACAAGTTAGTAAAAATTTGACATATGACAAAAACAATTTTGACTGTTTTTTTCTGAGACATGGTGTACATGTCTCAGTGGATAGATGACAGGACTTCCGGATACTTTTCTTTAGCATTGCTAGACTGGGCGAAAGTGTATCTTTGCAGGATTAAGCAATAAATTATGGGGTTGACTGACTGACTGACAGGCTAATGCTGTGTCTGCAAACTGCAGATGTTGGACTTACATACCCGGGAGGGATGAATGGCTGAGTTGACCATTTATTCATTGATGGTGCTGTACCTGTTAACAACTGTAGGTACTTATCTACGGAGTGAGGTTCGACTCAAACCAGTATGAGGCTCTGTACGTTCCGAGCTACTCCAAGTTTAACGTTCTTTACCTGCCAACATACGAAGAATTACAGACGGCGCTGCGCATATCAGAGATCACCTACGAACTGGAGTCCAACTACTTTGCCAACAACGGTCTACCATCTTCTCTAGTTTTGCTTTGACTAGAGTATGTAGTGCTGGATTCGTAGGCAGAACTGCTCTAGCACGAGCAATTCTACTTATAGCTATGCATTTCTCAGTATGTATTTGGTGGTGTGGGTGGCGTAGCGGTAATGCATTGTGTTGAATCAACGAAGTTGCTGTTGCTTTAGGCTGCGCCCAGTTAGTACCTGGATGAATGATAACCACACCATAGGTTTTACTGCTGCTATTGCTGCTATCATGGTCTGTCTGTAGTAAACATGATTGCGTGCTGATAATAAGAATAGTCCAGGCATAACCGCTGTGTCACAGGTCTTGGAGTCGTGAGTGAGTATACAACGGTCGAGTTCTCAAACAACGTCTGGATCTGGCGGGTTGATGGGAACCGGTTTGAGAGGAACCTGGGCGGAGGATTTGAGATTGATCTACCGCGAGTCAATCTGATGTTTACCGACCTTTACAACCACAGTGTTAACATCAACAGCTCCATCTTTGAGGTTAGTTTCATAAATGTAACAAGAAATTTGAGCTAATGCTCACGAGACGCACGAAAGCCTATAGCGGTTCCTGTTCGTAAACTGTCAGTCTATCTCCAGCCATTTCGTCGTGACTTTTACGGGGGTACCGCTCTTTGATGCCCTCGTGCGCAGGTTTTCTAGAACCTAGAAAATTGAGACGTGGACCATTCAAATCTACGTTTAATGCTGAAAATTTTATATGCAGCTTGTCCATGTCTGTCTCAATTGGTTTCGGCGCAATTTGCTCTTGAAATGTATCTTGCAGCCCAAAGTCACCAAAAAATCCATAACACCCCTATTTTAACGTTCAAGGTCATCCAAGGTCATTGAATTCTTTGGCAATTGAGAGCCAGTGCATGACTTCCTATTAGTGATTAATAGTAACCTAGGTCCTATCTCGCACCGTTATTGAGATACAGCGACTTATTGGCTAAAATCACAATTTTTTCCCACCCCCTCTCATTTAGCGCCCTTGTTCAGGGTGAGCCTTTTTGAATTTATGGAAGAGCTTTACGGTTCCTGAAACTAGAGTCTTCCATGCAGCAGATGGTGAAGATTTGATGATTCTAGCTTGCACCGTTTTTGACTGATTCACCCGTGTGACAGACAGACGGATGGACAGACGGACAGGCAGAATTGTGATGGCCGAAATTTTTAATGAATGTTAGACTTGGATTGATCAGTTTAATTATTTGTTACTTTTTGCAGACATTTTTAATATCTGTGTCTGCATGCAGGACAATGTGAACTTTGCATTCCACATTGACGGTTTCTACTGCAATGCATCGATCGCTGGAAACCGGTTCCAGGGCAACAAATGTCGCACGGGCTGCGTCACTCTCTCTGGCACAGAGAAGGAGGCAGAAATCGTTGACAATGAATTCGTCGAAAACTCCGGTCGATACATCGTGGAACTACACATGAACAGCCACACCCCATATACCCAGGTATGTGGAGAAGAAAGAAGAAGATTTCATATAGACAACTACGTGCTTGAGGTCTATTGTGTGGGAGCTTTGTTTCATAGGAGCCAGGTCATGATTTTTAGTGCTAATGTCCACCTCTATGTGCTGTCTGCCAGTATCATCCATGGCTGTTAAATTGAAATATATTGTCTTACATTTTCGGCTTGGTAGTTAAACACAGTATGTCAGACTTGTGATTGTAAGGTTGCTTTCAACTTCCGGCCAGTCCACTTCCAGGTAACAACCCTGGGCAAGTTGTTCACACATCCACGTGTGCCTCTGTTGCCAAGCTGTAGAAGTAATTTGAGCAAAGCTCATGAGACGCACCACAGCCTTAGCAGTTCCTATTCGCAGGTTGTCTTGATCTGTCTCTATCCATTTCGATGCAATTCGCTCTTAAAATCTATTCCGCAGCTACAAATTGCAAAAAACCACTAAAACCCCTATTTTAGAAGTTCAAGGTCATTCAGTGTCATCAATGTTCAAATCGATAAAAAGCTCATCACTATTGCTTGTTATGATAAGCAGCATGTTGCTGCCTATCTGCAACCATTTTCACGCTACGCAAGCCAATAGCGGTAAAATAACCACTTTTAGATTCTTAAAAATGTACGTTCTGTGCTAAAAATGTCATACGCAAGTTGTTTAGGTCCATCTCCAGCCATTTTGGTGCAATTCACTCTTAAAATGTCTGTCGCAGCCGGAAATTGCAAAATAATTTACTAAAAATTTCTATTTTGGGGGTTCACGGTCATTCAAGGTCATCGACGTTGACACCAATTGCTTGTTATGATAAGCAGCATGTCTGCCTGTCTGCAACCGTTTTCACGATACACAAGATAAGGGGATAGCTGTCTTTGGCGCTCGCCTGCGCCGGCCTCTTTAAATCTAGGGGGTCGGGAATTGTGCTGCTAAAATCTACGTTTAGTGCTGAAAATTTCCTACGCAGGTTGTCTTTGTCTATCTCCAGCCATTTTGTCGCAGTTCAGTGTTGAAATGTGCGCTGCATCCAAAAATTGCAAAAAAATCTCTTTTTGGCGGTTCAAGGTCATTGATGTTGATAAATCTAAAAAGCCTGTTACCAGTGCTTATTATGATAAGCAGCATGTCTGTACCTATCTGCAACCGTTTTCGCACTATACGAGCCAATAACGGCAAAATAACATCTTTTTAGGGGTACCCCTCTTTGATGCCTTCGTTCGAGAGGAACCCCTTCAGCTATGGACACGAAATTTTGTCACAATAACTAGAGTTATTGGGACAGCCCACAGTGAAGATTTCGTGATCCTAATTGCACCTTTTGATACAGTCCACGAGTGTGACAGACAGACGGACGGACAGACGCCTAGACGATGGCTAAGACACGCGAAGCATTCTGCTGTTGCGCGTAAATTTGGTACAGGTCTAATCGTCAGAAAGGTAACAGCAGTATACGCATGAGATGTAGCCTGCCGCCCATATAACTGAGCTGTGTTTGCACTCTACTGCCAACTCAAGGCCAGCAAATGGAGGTGAGCACCAATTCTACTGTCATAGAGCTGTGAGAGAGCACTGTCGATCATTGTGCACATAAGTAATACGCACATTTATCTCTTTTTACATTTTCAGTGGGTGGAGGCGATGGTGTCGTACAACAACTTCAAGCGGAACATGGCAGCTGATGGTCTGAATGAGTCGGCACTGATTGCATCGAGCAGCCCGGCGTCCTACGCACTCGGGGTCCGTGGTCTACAGAACGTTACCATCACTCGCAACCTGTTCTCCAACCCTGGCATGAGGTTTGAGCTACTGGGAGGTCAGGCGTCATCGAATCTGGAGAACTACCTGGACGCGACGGAAAACTTCTGGGGCACCACAGAGCAGCCAAGGATTGTGGAGCGGATCTTTGACTTTGACGACTGGAACAGCTTTGCCATTGTGGAGTATTTCCCATATCTCGTCTCTGACCGGTTCAACTCACGCAAGTTCATCGGCACCAAGTGGAGGTACATTCACTGTCTCATATGGCTCCAATAGATTTTCAAATAACTCCAATAGTCCTGGGGGCCAAATTTTCTAAACTTTTTCAAGATATTTTTCAAAGATCTTTTTATGTCAGATGATCTAGGAATTCCAAAGAAGTTTTCTTTTCTGAATTTTTGACGCCTTTGTTTGCGTTTCCAAAGAACTTCTTTTTTTTCTTATCTTTTTAAACTACTTCAACCAATCAGATGTGCTTATACCGACCATGTGATGTAATCAAAACTTTTTAGGAAAACTTCTTTGGAAAACTTCTTATCTTAACACGTCTACGGGAAAAACATTTTACGCATCGCTTCGTTTATACGTGCGAAAGCAGCTACTGCTTTCAGCGAGTTTTTTACATCGCAATTCTGTCCATCTGTCCGTCACACGGGTGGATCAGTCAAAAACGGTGCAAGATAGGATCACCAAATCTTCACTTCGGCTGCCAGGAAGACTCTAGTTTCAGGAACTGTAAAGCTTTTCCATAAATTTGAAAAGGGTCACCCCGCACGAGGGTGCTAAATTAGAGGGGGTGGGCAAAATTTGCGATTTTTGGCCAATAAGTCGCTGTATCTCAGTAACGGTGCGAGATAGGGCCTAAGTTACTATTAGTCACTAATAGGAAATCGTACACTGGCTCTCGATTGGCGCCGAATTCAGTGACCTTGAATGACCTTGAACGCCAAAATAGGGGGTTTTATGGATTCTTTTGGTGATTTTGGGCTGCGACACAAGTCTATATCATTCACAAGGTGGCGCCACGGACATATCGTTATGCGATCCAGATAGAGAATTTGGTATTTGTATATTAACTTAGCGTGAACACCCCAATTTTCAGCTAAACTACTGAACCGGAACTGCTATAGGCTTTCGCGCTTCTCGTGAGCATTAGCTCAAATTTCTTGTTTTTCATTATAATCTTATCAGAAATAATCCTCCCAGACGGTAAAAAAAATTTATCGTTTTATCGATTTATCGTTCGTTGCCAATTTGCCGCTTTGAATATTTAGAAATGTTTAATGTTTGACAAAGCTATGATTTTATGAAATTTGTTGCATAACTTACTTTTTATGTATTACGTCATGGACCTTTTTTGTGACTCGTCTATCGTTAACTGTTGGCTCTTAGTGACTTTTCTAGTTAAGATATAGCTTAGTTTAGTGATGTGATTATATTTCGTTCTGCTTGGTTTGGTTTTTTTACCGTTTAACATGAACAGACTGAAGATTGTTTAAGCATTTGATTTTTGTAAAATGTACCTTGCTTATTTCACACTTCATTTTGTTGTTGTTTTTTAAATCGTAAAGGTTTTTAGAAGTGTTTGGTTTAAGTCATTTCTAAGCCAAGTCGCTCTTTGCAGCGCAAACAATTCCGCCTATAGCTACACATTTTTTGTAGCGTAGTCTGTTTGCCGTCTGGCACATTCGTGCATTCTGCTTAAAACCGTTCGACAGATTTAGTTGCCATTTAACAGGAACACCTATGGGAAGTCCAGTGACACATTGTGTTACATGGGGTCGCTGACCTTCCCAGGGGAGGGAATTTTGGGGGTCAAACCCTCAGCCAAAACATGAGGTGCGCAAATTACAGCCAAACCGTCAGTCCTATGCTGCCACCTGGCAACTACAAACGAGGAGCTGGGTGAACTTGCTGCAGCGATTCTGTTTTTTGCCAAATTACTTCGATACCTGTGATGACACCCAAATCCTCGCTCACGTTGGCGCGCGCGCGCGTGTGCTGTCAGATCGAGAACGTGGAGAAGTTTTTGCACCACGTGAACGTCACGATGCGTCAGAAGCACAATCACCAGCAACTGTCTCTGGTCGTCGACCGCATTGAGTCTTACGACGCCGTCGACGCTCCCAGCGAGGAGTGCGACAAGGTACGACGCACTGTCCTTTTCCTTAAATCTTAGCCCGCCGGAAACGTTTTTGTTCGAACATTTTCTACAAAAAATACAAAATTTGACGATGGACGATAAAAACTTTCATTTTGCGGAAACTAAGGGGCAGATGCGCTCTGATTCTCTTCTGAGATTTTTGCGCTATATAAATTGGTACTTACTTACTTACTTAGAATTGAAAGTTTCAGACTTTGAGCACCCGTATGTTTTTGGTTGACATTTTCAGCTGTCTGCACGTCGAAAAATTGCAACGTGCCTTCCACAACCTTTTTAACGACACGTCGCCGCTATCAGCAAGTTTATTTCTGCCGCTTAGTGCACTCTTTAGACGCAACTGAACTGAACTGAACTGAGATTTCTGTCTCTTTGTTCACGCCTTTACGAGACACATGGTCTGTGCTTGTACAGCTGGTGAGTGAGTTCTGTAAGCTGGATCTGACGTGTCCAGTGCCCGGATGTGCACAGCAGGAAACACGAATACTGCTGCTCGAAGGCGCTCTCAAACTCAAAGACAAAGACTCTAAGGTATGCGTAAGACACTGTTCTGCGGCCGCCCTAATAAGCGGTATTACGAGTCTTGCTTGTCCGTTTGTTTGTCTGTTTGTTCGCTAGATGATGACACTTTATCACTGCCCGCGGATGCAACGGGCAGTACTTAGCTTTGAATAAGTCTTGCCAATCTAGTTTATTTTTATTTCTGTTTTGTGACATACCGTGCAATATTACACAGCAGCTTGTAAAAAATAAATGACATTCTTATGTACTGCAGACTATAGATGCAGACAGTCGTTTTTAGTGGAACTTTAAAAGCGAACTAATAACTGCACCGATATTTTTAAAGGTCTTACATAAATTTTAGGAACATAAGTTTTAAAGGGCGGACGGATAAAGGAAGCGCAAGGATTTTTTTTACACGTTATGACATGTGCGTTTATTGTGTGGATGCGTTGACAGACGGACGTTTACTGTTTTCTGTTCACCGACATGTTCCTGGTGACGAAACCGGCAACAAAACGTGGTGACAAAGTCAAAGTTATCAAGCCACCGATGCGGCTCGATAAAATCATTATCTGTGGCCTTAGAGATGTCGGTCAGTCGTAGGCTACTACTACTTCTGCTATTACTGCTGGCTGGCTTAACAGTATGGACGCTGTAGGCCTACTTTGGTCAGAAAGGCGTGAGTTTAATTACTGGTCGAGTCGCTGTTAAGTGCATGGTTACTACCTAAATGTGTGACTGTCTGCGGAAACCATTTCATCATATAACCAAGACCAAGGTCAACTCAGTTTTCCATCCTTCAAGATAAGTAAATCGAGTACCAACTAAACTATCTGTCTGCTTGGCTGGGGTTAAGGTGAGACACGTTCACCTATGTTGGTGACAGTAACATTGTGTGATCCCGTATGGGAGGTGACGCTAGCTTTTGGGCACAGTTGCTTTTGCAGTGCAAACATTTTCGCTTATTTTTACGTATTTTCCGTATCGTGGTCTCTCTGTCGTCTGTCACATTTGTGCTTCTTTCTTAAACCGTGCGACGGATTTAAATGCCATTTGGCAGGTACGCTTGCAGGATCAAATAACACGTTACATATATTAGATGGGGGCTTTTGGCCCCAGAAAAGATGTACGTTTAGGCTGGAGTTTTGATCCTAAAATCTCCTCCAGACAGAGGGAGATTTCAGGGTCCAACACCCAACCGAAACGTGCATCTGTAAATCTCAGCCCAACCGTGAGTCTTATGCTGCCACCTGACGAATGCAAAATATCGGGAATTGGGTAGACTTGCGACAGCGATTTCGCATTTTGCCAAGTTGCTTTAGTCTTTGTTTTGCATTCGCATAAAGGTAAAAAATGGTATATAGAGTCAGGCCCGTCGAGAGCCACAGCGGGGCACGGGGAAACACTCTTGCGAGGTCCCCAAATATTTTCACGGGGCCTCTCTGGAGAGGAAATTTTTGAATTCTTCTTTTCGAAATGGTACATTCTGGTGTACTTTTTAAATTTCTGGCCGACGGCGGGGCCCCCAAACGTCGCGGGGCCCGGGGTAGCTAACCTTCTACCCCACCCTCTCGACGAGCCTGTATAGAGCTCTTAATAGGAAATAGAGCTACACATGTACCTACATTTATCGGTCACCGTGTAGAATGTAGCCTATGCTGCTGCATTGTAGCGAGCTTCATGTTGTTGTATTTGAACGAATATCACGTCGCTCAAGCTGTCTACACGCTACACGGGGACTCAAAACTCTGGCTAGACAACATTGCCAAGGCTCAGGTATGAGATATGCGATATGATATGGCGATTTTCCAGATTTCTGTATTTTTTGGAGTTTTCCAGATTGTGTGACAAAGATGGGGCCTTCGAGGACTGTCCTTGACCTCGAAGACAGCTCGAAAACAAAAAAATCGTGGCCATGGTTGCAAAGAGGTCTGGTTTTGGCCTTGAAGACCACTGGCTTTAGCCTTGGCCTCAACGCTTTGGTTTTTTGCCGTTTTAATGAATGTGCTCTGTGCAATGAAACTGAAACTTTGTTGACTCTTTGGTTTGACTGTTATAATCTAGTTTTGATTTACCTGGTAACTAATCTTAAACATAAAAGCTGTGTTTGTTTGCACATTTTTATAGTTCATCACACGGTTTGGTCGAAACTAAGCTGGCTTTTCATGCGCAGTATTAAATTGTCATAATTACTTTACTTATTTACTTACTTACTTACTTAGTAGCCTTGGCCTTGAAAATCTTGGCTTCGAACACGTTCTTGTTATGCGACTGTATGTAATTGCTGGACAAATCAAAACTGATAGATAAATAGATAGATAGAGAGATAGATAGAGGTACTTGTTGATATATCACCCGCACCCAAATTATCTTATCTTTACCCTAACCATGACTCTAACCCTAACTTTAACCCTAATTTTAACCCTAAACCTATCTCTAACCTTAACTCTACCTCTAAGTCTAACCCTAGCGGTTAATTCGGGTGCCGGCGAATTAACAGACAAGAACCTGAATAGACAGATAGACTGATTGATAATGTTTGCGATGTAGGACCAGTACCGGGCTAAGCGGACCAAGTACTTGAGTCGGTCGGAGAGCATGGTGTTTGACCTGTATGATGACACTGGCGTGGATGATGAAGAGTTTCCACTGTACATTGGACGTGCGTCTACACCGTCCGTTGATCGGCGCAGTGTTGACACGGGCGGCGGCTCACGCGCCAGCAGTGCCACAAGGTCTTATTCTTTGAAAATCTTTATTCGCTATAACTGGCGTCAACGATTAATACAAACAAACAGGGAATTTTCAGGCCTTTATAGCCATATTTTACTAGGGGGTTTAACCACAGCCCTCTAGATTAGTTTAACTCGGCTTGTCGGAGCAGCTTCACGGCTTTACATTAATTTAGCTGTGTATGGGCTGTAGGATCGCTGTAAGCTTCCACAATAGGTTTGGAAGCAAGCCCCGGCCACAAACGCATTTTTGTGCTTTTCAAGTTTTTTTTGTTATTTTATGCAACGTTTTTAGTTACGGCTAACGGGTATTCGATCAAACCGATGGAACGTTCTTGGTTATAGGCCTGATCGTTTTCCGGTTTTGAAACTAGATTGTGTTTTGTTCAATTTGTGCATATAGATAAAACTTAACGTATGTTATGCGTGAAATAAAGATGATTTACTTGTGTACGTATGTGTAAACCTAGATGTTGCACAGTCCAAGTAAATTTCTTATTGGCTTTAAATGATTCACAGCGGAATAGTCTCGATCTCTAATTCCGTCAGTTTTGTGAGTTCGCACTTTGCAGGCTTTAAAGCCTACTTACTCTTACAACTGTCAATTTGCAGCAGGCTAAGTAAATGTATTTTTTTGACTTTTCATCGGTTTTATTGCAGCTGCTGCTTGTAAAGAGCTTTGCTGCCTGGTAGCTCTGGTTTTTCATTCGTTGTGTGTTATTGTTGTTCTTTCTGACCAATTGATTGACTAATTAATTGATTGACTGCTTGATCGATTGCTCAGGTCGGGACAGCAGCAAGAGACGGGTGGGAGTGGTTCAAGGGGAAGCAGTTCTACCAGAGGCTCAGAACATCTACAGGTACCAGACGCTGCTGACTTCGTCCAGAGGTCCTCCAGCTGCACAGGCGAGGTCGACCGCGGCACCGCAGCCACCGAGGTACAGTATACGATAACGATCGTTTTATTTTTGTCTTGCAGCCTAGTGCGGTAAATTGAGTTTTATAGTGCCTTCGCTGCCTTGTGTATAGTGTATTATTTCTAGCCGATCGTATTTAACTAACGGTCGAGCTTATGGTACCATTGTTGTCTGTCTGTCTATCCGTTTGTCTGTTACGAATGTATTGTGGCTAAACGGTAAGTCGTAGGGGGTCGGCGATGGCACCATTGGATAGGGCGATGGCTACTTTCTATAGGCTGTCAATAGTAACTGTCGTCGGTTTGGCCGCAATTTTCAATGGAAAGTTTTAAGATATAAGTAGCCGTATCTCGGAAACGGTGAGAGATAGGGCCAAGGTTGCTTTTGATCACTAATAGGAAATTGCATCCCCCTTTCAGATGAGATAAAAATTATCTACCTTGGATGACCTTGAAGATCACTGACAACCAGTACGGTCGGCTATCTTATCGACAGTTTGGCTTCTTGTACCATAATCTCTGTACGGTGCCCCTTAACGTAATGAGTGAGTGCATAGCCTATTATTGTGTTTATTGCATTATTAACATATCATTATACACTGAACGGTGGTTGTTGTTTGTTCAGGCGCCGGCGGTGGAAAGTCACCGGCTGCCCAGACCCCGGTCAGCGATAGTAACTCGTGAGTCTGCGATGGACAGTTCGACCACGGCCACTACAGCGACTGCAGCGCTGCTGTCCACAGCCCGGGATGATGTAGTGACCACACCCCCTGCTGCCGGCAACCTACTGGCCGTGCCGAGCTCATGGTACAGGACCGAGGTCGCTGCCAATGTGGGACCCGCCGGGTCTAGAAGACTTATGGCTAATGTTCAACTTGGTGTTCCACCATCTCCGGCCACCACAACCAGTCAGCTTGAAGTAACTACTACTACCGCTGTTGTTGCTGCTGTTGATACTATTTCAGTACTACTACTACTATTACTACTACTAATGCTTATAATACTGGAGTAGCCGCCAATGTAGGATCAGGCGTGTCCAGAAGACGACAACGATGATGATGCCTATAAACTGCCCATCGATGATGGTGGCTTGTCTGTTACATGATTATAAGCAAGTTTTTTATTATCCGAGACATGTGTTCTCCCCTCCCAGATTACCGTCGGCGAATATTCTGACGTTACAATTACGTCATCGTCAAGTCCATGCTTGCTTGTAGTAAAGATTATCCTCGTGATGGTGACCTGTGTCTGTGTAACAGACGGGCGTCTCTACGTCGACAACAGCAGCAACAGCATCAGCAACCACGAAGAGTACTGCTAGCGAGTTTTTCGGTGGCGCTGACGTCACTATGACGTCATTGTCGTCGTCTCGTCGAGGCACGCGGCGTCGTACGTCAGACACAGCCTCGGAGCGTCCTCGCTTCACGGTCAGCAGCAGCACCGAAGATGACCAGTACTCATCGACCACTCCCCGCCGTGCGTCACTGCGCTCCCGCCGGGCCACGCTTACCGCCGGCCCCGAGGTGGCCTCTGCGGCCTCAGCGGCCTCAGCGGCCCAGGGCGAGTCAACTCGGGGCGAGGCCGCTGGCGCTGTTACGCCCGCTGACAACTCGACAGACCCCGCGAGCTCCGGGCGACGACGCATGTCGGCCGCCGAACGACGACGACTGAAAAACGAGCTTCTCTCCAGCTCGTCGCTAGAAGTCTCGTAAGTAATACTGTGCTGTTTGCACGATGAAGTTAAGTCGACGAGCCAGCTAGACGAGACAGCTCGTGCTCGTCAAGCCTAGCTTGTCAAGCGCTTCTGAGCTGGCTTGAAAAGCTGGCTTGACGAATTGGTTCAAGTGTAGATTCAATAGATGGGAACGTCGACGATTAAAAAACGAGCTCGTCGCTACAAGTCTCACAAGTAATATACAGCTTTCGTTCACCAACAGATGTTAGCAGTACGCCCCCCTACGGCTCCCTATTACAGCAATGTTGCCCTTACTAATGAAACTAATATACCATGACTGTAATTCTTCTGTAATGTTCGTCTCACAAAATGGAGTGATCCAATTGTTTTTTGGGGGGGATTTTATCTGCATCATGGAGGCATATGACTGAGTCTTTGAGGGCCGATGGTTGAAAATCGAAACCCAAGGACCAAAAATCGAGGCTGAAGGCCTACAACGAGGTGGGGTTCTTGGACAGCGAGCCCCTTTTTACCAGCTATAGAACTGGAAAGCGCTGTAAGCTCCCCCAGCGCCCAGCGGGATCCGGGGCGGAGCACACACTCTTTGCATAGAAGAGCTCAGAAAACGACTAAAAATTTGAGAGGAGATACTCTCGTCCCGGCACTTTATTATTGAGGGACAATCGTACCTTGCTCTTCCCTGGGATCGTCGTCACTGTATTAGATGCATGTGTTACGTTGTTGCAGGGAAGTCTAGATAATGACGTCAGACAGGTGCGTGCACGATGATTGGTCGTTTTCAACACGCCACGTGACTCGTCTAACAACCAATCGTCCTGCCGCCCGGCGAGCGATGTACATTCCACGAATTTTGAGTCCGACAATTTTTTACCGGATGAAAGCGCCACGCGGGTTACGTGACGAGAAACGTTTTTTTCCCGATGACCTTGAAGAAGTCGTCCAAGGTCAAATTCTCTGACGTCGTCTTTCCTCATGTTGTACAGAAGTGATAGACGGACATACATCGTTATACAGGGTGCAAGCACAGTTAGCAATATTAGTTTTTTGTTGCCGCGCTGCGATGATATAGTATTTTAAGCAAATATCCGGCGTTTGTCTGTTGTGTAATTCATTGTTAATTGATTAGGTCGCGTTGAACGTTAAACACCGTTAAGCGTTAAAAAAATTCCTGTGCTTTCGGTTGCCGTAAGTCCATAAAATTTTTATTGGACCCACAAAAATATTGTTGGAAGTTTTTGTTTGTTTTTGCAGTTTTACAGAAACAAAGCTGCTTGCATCTAGTCTGTTGTGCTGCGATATTTTTTTACTGTGTATACACTTTTTAACATTCAGCGCGTTACTTTGTTCTTTAATAAACTGTTGTGTAATATTATACACGGAATGTCACCGAAGAAATTTTTAAAAATAACGAAACTATTTTTGCGTCCTCACTTTTTCACCAGACTGCAACCGGAAGCACATGTATCAGGGGCGTCATTTAGGGGGACGGCGGGAGGGTTCTACGGACCCCCAAGGATTTATGATTGTAATTTTTTCCCTGTAAATCGTAGTATCGTACCTTCGAAACGTTGTTACTGCTGCAAAAAGAATGCATTACATAGAACGAGAGTTCGAACGAATTACTGAAACCCCCTCAATGATTTACTGAAATGGCGCCACTGCGTGATTTTACAATACCGTGTTTATATAAGGCCCGTGCTCGTGGGAGAGAAGCGCAAAGCTTGGAAAAGACCGAAAAAAGAAAGGTAGTTGGACAGTTTGGGTGGTTTCTGTTGTTCTTTGGGCGCCGACACCTTGGATGGTAAGACAGTTGTGGAGGGCGCCGACGGCGTCAGTAGGCGTTTTATACCTATGTTGCTGCCGTTAATTACTCGTACTTACGAGTATTTAGGCCTAACTAGGCTAACTACACTTCTAGAATTAGGTGATGTTATGTGAACGGTTTTCACTGTAGCAATTTATATGCAATTGTTTAAATTTTGAGTATTTTCTTTCCACTGATATTGGGTATCGATTAACATGTACCTTTACAACGAAAGACCCGCCGCCCAAGGAACCACCCAAGATCCGTACACAAGGTGACGTGGTACCACCCAAGATGCTATACATGCAGTTAAAAACAACGTGCAAACGGCCATAGCTGGGCGGGCAAAAACATGCGAAGATTTTGCTCGATTGCGTAGGGGGCGAATGTCCCTGAACACGGCACTTTTTGACGTTAACTATGAGCACAAAAAACGTAACTCGTGCGATTTTGGCATGCTGCATTAGCCATCAAAATACGTGAAAAACATTTACCGGTTTATTCGACCACGGGAAGCATACTTGAAATTTTTGGCGGTATTTTTTCTTTGCCGGGGGCTAAATAAATACGCAGATGTTAACACGGTTTATGTCCATTTAGATAATAGCGTTTGCGTTTAGCGTTTTGCAATTTATTCTGATTTTCATTGATAGATGTATTGCCTGCAGTGTTCTTGTAGGAAACTGTCGATACTGTTAATACCTATAATAATCAGAGTTAGATTAGCGAAACCGGTGGATACGTGTGAACTATTACTGACGTATTTGCCTTTTTGGTCTTCGTTAATCCGGCCTAGTCTTTTGGAATTAGGCTCACAGTAGGTCACGATTATTGTAACCTACAAACATCGCAAACATTTTTTGCAAATGCATCTTGTCTTTGGACGAAATCCTTACATTAAATTGATTCTTATATTTTTATTTTAGAGGAAAGTGGAATAAAAGAGGGGCAGTATCCTATGAAAAAATAGTATTTTATATTAGACAGTGCACAGATAAAAGCGCCGTTTTTTCTGTCGTATATTTGTGTATAACAAGGCCAAAGCTAAGTTTTACGCTATAATTTTTGAGGATCGGAAGCTTCTTTTTAGTATGTCTTCAAATTTAGGCATTTTATTTTATTTGGGCATTTTTGTGAACAGTTTGTTTTTAATGTAACCTATTTATCTCAATAGGCCTATATGTTTGTTGTGCCCTAGGCCCTATGGCCCTTGTGGCCTTATAAAACTATATTTAATTTTCGGTGGACCTTAGTCAATATCGTGTTAGTCCAATAGGCTAAGCCTGGGGTTGACGTAGTCTGTACAAACATTTTTTTTAATTTAAAAAAGATTAATTTAGGCCTGTTGGATTTAAAGTTATAATGATTCTGCAGTAGGGGGCCTACATGTACAGCCTACGTAGACCGATTTTTAGGGACCAAATAGGCCGACATTTTTCTCACTTGAAATTTTTCCTGACTCGCTATAGGTTCAAGTTTAATCATCTGAGTCCAGTTAAAGTCTACTTGCGCACAAACTATTAATATCATAAACATTTTGTATTCACGCACGATTTTACATTTTTGGGCTTAAACCCCCAAAAAACGTATGTGGGGGAATTATCAAGTCAAAAAAGCACATTTCGTGGTATATAGAACACAAAGCTTAATTTATTGCAAAATAGTAAATGCATGCCTTAGTGGCTACAAGGTCTTAGTTTTTTTTCTGTAGGCCTAAACAAATTTTGTCATCATTGCTTGACCCACAAACCCTCTAGTTGCGTATAGCCTAGGCGACTGCACTGCTTCAGCAGCTCGTCGTGCCAGCTTGTCGAGCCAGCTTGATCGTGTAAACGGGATATAACTGAAAACAGTTTTCGTTTTGGAAAACAAAAGGGTTTTACGATGGCAATAATTACAATGGTTTATTCATCGACAGTGAATGACTAACCTAAATTACGTACATGACATATTTTCCCGGTTTAATAAATTTGTTTGTGTATAGTTCTTTTGTTTTTACTGTGCAGTGTGCAGCTGACCTATTTAGGCTATTTGAGTACGATAAAGCGGCGTCGTTAAAAAGTAGGCGGGGTGGGGTATAAAGTTGCAATTTTTTGACAGACAGCTGCAAATTATTGACATGAGATTGTGGGAGCTTAAAATTTTAATTTTGTTTTAAAATTTTTATAAAATGGATAGATTTTAGCCCAAATTATTCACGTTTGGGCGAAAATTTTTGAACAAAAGGATCTTTGGACAATTTTCTGACAGCCAAAAATTTGAGCGGGGCTGCCGATGCGACGCTCAATACAGGTCTACACTTCTACAGACAAGTCGGCCGACATGATCTGACCGACTCTCAGGCGTCTGGCAACTGTTCATTTAAGAAGAGCGTATGAAAAGGCTATATCCGTACCTAAATTGGTTTATCTACTTCTCAGTCAATATCATTTTCGTTTCACAAGACTAAAGCAAATAGGGCGTTGTGTGATTTTTTGATTGCCGTTGCATTACAAAATTCTCCCGCGGAATATGTACACTGTGTCCCAGAAAAAAACGTCACCCTTTGTCATTTTCCAGATGTTGGCCAAATATTGACAGATTTTCAAAATTCTTTAAACACTGTGGATAATTAGCAATAGCGCAGTTATTAAATATCCCGCCACATTTAATTG
>Ga0209454_1000248_pt1 | contig 30315 bp, 25 predicted proteins | sample WorMetHERISLAND1_2_FD_187400 | JGI IMG/M metagenome (GOLD analysis project Ga0209454, IMG submission 187400) | Marine gutless worms symbiont microbial communities from Max Planck institute for Marine Microbiology, Germany - Olavius geniculatus... | ecosystem: Host-associated > Annelida >... | reverse complement strand
ACTTTGGGACTTGATCTGGGATCAGTCCCAAAGTTGATCGGAGATCAATTCGATCGACCATCAAATGTGCACGGAAAAACGGGACCTAAGTCACTGATGGAACCTAATAGTTTATTCGAAGATGGACTGAATGCAATCAGCGTACATATACCATAGCCGCCAGTCATGTTGAGTGCTACCAGTCCAGCGGATGAGGACGGATAAAGATGAGAGATACGGTGAATAGCAGCCACAGCAGCAGCTGTCGGCTCAACACCAGTACGCATTAGTTCCACTGCTACAAAACTGTACACAGGCATTGCAATCATTAGCATAATCACCATCACTAATCACTACAGCACACAGTAAACACAAGAGATGCAAGTAATTAAGTAAGATGGATTGGTGGCATGGCGTAGCAGTAACAAGTTGTGTCCGATCCATGAAGTGGCTCTACACTGGGCTGGGATAGTACTTGGATGAGGACTGCCTGCAGCCACTTGGGTCAACTCAGCCTAACATCCCTCCGGGGTAGGTAGATCAAGTACCAACCTAACTGGCTGGATTAAGGTTAAAGGTCGCATATAGCTCCTAATGAGCGAACCCATCTCAGAGATACGGAGCGTCACTTGTCATATGGGATCACACAGTGTTACCTGCCACCTGACAGAGGTGAACGCGCCCCGCCTTAACCCCAGCCAGATAGGCTGGTACTCAATTTACCTACCCTGAAGGGATGGAAGGCTGAGTTGACCTAGGCAGCTGGTTACATCCCGAGATGGTTTACCTGCCCACAGGCAGTCACCCATCGCAGTATTAACTGGGCCCGGTGTACAGTAACTTCGCTGATCGGATCAGACACGTTACCACTACACCACGCCTACCGCATGGGGCACGTTTACCAGTGTCGGGTGGCAGGTAACACTGTGTGATCTGATATGGCAGGTGACGCTCCATAGCTCTGAGATGGGTTTCCTATAAAGAACTATAGACCACCATCTTAAACCTTTTAAGTAATTAGGTTTACTCAAAGTAAGTAAGCAGTTCAAGTTTGTTAGTTGACTCAGTCTGTTGGTTGATTCATCTGTGCTTAAACTTGCTGCTGAGAGCATAAAATATCCAGAACAATTGGCAATTTATACGTTTAGAATTATTTAAATGTTGAAAAAAACTAAACAGTAATAAAATACTTAAACAACAGTGGAACAAGACACTGAACCAGGACTAACTTTGGGTGCATTTTTGGTGGTTTTTAAAGTGGGTTTACCCAACGAAACCCACTGGGTATTTTGGGTATCTGGCCAAGTGTCTCAACCTTGAAATGAATACACAGTGAGAATATACTAACCTTTGCAGCAATCTGATGCTAACATTACATTTACCTTTATCTTTAGATCTCTATCGACATCGCTTCCATGGGCAGTCAACTAAAACACTCATGCTAATCATGGCATATACAATCATGGTACTAACCTCGGCAGCAATCTCATCATTAGATCTCCGTCGCCGGTTGCAGCAGCTGCGCCCGCATCATTGTCAGCATATGAACCAGAGCCAACAATTGGCGAGTCACCAACACGCCTATAGGCAATATACAATTATACACAGTGGTAGAAAATAAAGCAATACATTTCACTTTCATTCTCTACAATGCATAATGTTTGCCACACATATGTGAAAAGCTAATTTTACTTATGGGAAAAAGCATATCTCTTTTACCATCTTTTATAGAAAAAGTGTTTAACTCATCTGCATTTCACTGTAAAAACACTTCTACTGCTTGACCTACTGTATGAGCACAAAAAACCACTCTACAGCGTGCAGCAAAGAAAAGTAGCCCCCTAAAGTTTTGCATTGTTTTCTCAGCAACCATTTGGAATTTTAATATGAAATTTCACAGGTTTATTTACTGGAAAAGTTCTAACTGCCAAGTAAAATGTGATTATGTTAAAAAACAAAAAAATTATACACCTTTTAACATGATAGCCTACCAATTTTTTTCAGCATTAAAAATGTTTAAGCTAAAAATGCTATTTAATTGTTAAAAACCGGTTATCACGTTACTGCTGATGACGTCACAGTGACGTTTTGATAAACAGCAATTTATTTTGTTTATAAATTATCACTAAACTAGAAATTTGGGGCAAAGCCCAACGTGAGTCCACCCAGCACCCTAAGTCCGATTGGGGGAAATTAGGAGAGGGTAAAGAGGGGGGGAGAATTTCCCCGGCATCAAAGTCACATGGCCCGAACTCAAATGCATTCGCATATGCCGAACGCGCATTGTCGACTTAGGGTAGGTCAACATTAGCGCTTATAACTTGGTTCGTTGTGGAATTTCACAAAATTTTTTGTTCAACGCCGAAAGGATCGCTCTCGTCAACGCTGTTTAGATTATGTCGTTATCTTCATCGATTCCAGAGATATTTGCGCTCAAAATCGAAAGTTGTCCTAAATCGCACCGATTTTTGAACGTTTTTTGCCCTCCCAAATTTTAAGGGGGGGTGGTGCCCCCAAATGTTGTACTTGCGTTAACACTCCAACCTAGAGACACGTCAAGTGCCAAAATTTCGTCGGGCTACACCCCCTAACTCCGAAGTTATAAGCACTCCTTTATTGCATTTTAAGCCAATTTTTAACCCCCCTTGGAAAAAAAGTTGTAAGGGGGGCCCCGTCCCCGGTGGGGAGGTGTGCTAGTAAGACTTGGTGATTCTCTAGCGCGTGTAAAAATTTGGAGGTGCAGCACCCCCTAGGGGCCGAAATATGTTCTTCCGAATAACGCTCTTTAGGTGGGTACGATTTCACATCGAGATCTCCAAGGTTACTGGACCAAAGTTCACCAGACTTGTTTCCCTAACGCAGGAGGAATCGCGGTAGATCAAGTAAAAATCCGATTTTGAATATCTTCATCCGTTTCAGAGATATTCGCCGCCAAACTTCAAAGTCGTCCGAAATCGGGCTAAATTTTGCATGTTTTGGCCCGTGAAATTTTTTGGGGAAGGCCCCCCGAAATTTTGGAAGGGCATCATAAAATAGGGCCTGTAGTACTGAACACCGTGCAAAATTTCACGCCGGTCGGCCCACGCATCTCGGAGATTTTGCGTTGACAAAAAAAACATCTGGGCTAAAACTTAAGTCCGCTCCGCAAGCTATCGCTTCCGGGCGGACTAATTATTGTTGTTTAAAAGCAATCACCGGCTGCCCACCGGATTCATCTTCCAGCAGGACAGCGCGTCAGCACACACAGCGTGCAACACAGAGCAGCGCACAAAACTGGCTGTGGGCCAGCTGTCCAAATATCATCACAAAAGACCAATGGCCTCCAAATTCACCGAAACCCAATGGACTATCACGTGTAGGTGCAATATTGGAGGCTTACTACAAGCTTAAAACAAAGCCGAAAACAATTGCTAAACTCAAGGAAGTGCTTCACGTTATATGGGGCAACCTGCCACAGGGACCGACTGACAAGGCGGTGAAAGATTTATCAAATTAAGCGACTGAAGGCTTGTGTTGGAGCTTGGAGCTGGCGGTGGACACTTCATACATTCACAGTGACAATGGAATTCTGGCATCTGATCATTAGTTAATTGTGTTGTTTCAACGATGTTACTGAATTGGTGTTGTGGCTTGAACATTTTTTAATGCTGAAAAATCGGGAAGTGGTTATGTTAAAAAATCTATAACTTTGACATTTTCAATAGAATCATATTTTACTTGGCAGTTAACTATAGATCATTTCAGAAAATATGTCTGTAAAATTTCAGACCAAAATGCCAAACAGTTGCTGCGAAAACAGCGAAAAACTTTAGGAGATTGCTTCATTTTACTGCACCCTGTATATTTATATATTCACATTTCAGTTTCCCTCCATCGCAATGCACTTACAAAATTGCTGAAAATCTTTCACAAAATTCATAGCACGCATTTTAGCAGCCAGAAATTTTGTTCAGTACAAGGTTGATGAAAAACTGGTCAAGGGGCACTAGTGTTAGGACAGACAAACAGACAGACGGACAAACAAAAGTCAATGCAGAACAAAGCAGTTATGACAAACCCCGGTATTCTGAACCTAGCACCATTGGTAGAAGTCCCACTGGCGACGTTGGCCTGAACGTCAAGAGCAATAATACCAACAGTATCATGACCAGTGTCAGCAGCAGCAGCAGAGATGCTAGGCTCCCTTATCACCCGCATCATTTCATTTGACACTTTCAACAGCCGGATGTGCTCCGAGTCCACTGGTCTGTATGGACCACAGCTAGTGAGTGGGTCAGGAACCACGTTCTAGAAATAATCATGCACACAGCCTGACATACTTAAAATGAAAAGCTGCGCTAATCAGCCATCAATTAACTGTTTAATTATTTAAAAACTTAAATATGCAATTCAATCAATGGTACACAAATGTGCTACAAAAACTGAGACACTGTTATACTTTTTTTCAGAATCCAACTGAAATGTGTATTCATTATTTCCGAATCTAACTAGAACTAAGTCACAAAGTTCTACTTAACATCTGAACCTGTGGTTCATAGAACATTTTGGGTTCTGCTATGACTCTTCTGTCTCTTCATACAAACACTACTTTGGGTTGAATCCTGCCAAAAAATGAATTCTAGTTTGGATCTGTCCAACTGAAAACACATTCTACACAAATGGACTAATTACAACCAAAATCTCTGCCTGGATAGTTACAAACTTTCCAGAAATTTGGCTGACAATGAGCATCCTTCCAGTGAAGCCATTGAGCCAAAGACTGCGGAGTGCTGAGGTTTGTACGGGGAAAACCCATCATCTCGGCAAACTCTGTTGCTGCACAACAGATCACAGAGATTTCACACTAGTATGAGTAGTACTGCTGCAGCTGCTACTTCTAAAATTATTACTAGTTCTAGTAAAAACTTTTGTGTCCAGTTAACAGCTGAATGCAATGACGAATGAATGTTTCAAAGCTTAACAAAAAAGCTCAGTAATTAGACACCAAGCACCTGCTGCTTGCAATGCAAAGTTGACTGGGCATACAGACCACAAAATATCCCGTTCTTATAAGAAAACAAGGCTCCTGTCTAATAAAATGTTACCTGAGGCCACACAAGTGTGCCTACCAAACCTAGTTGTTTTTAGTGGCTTTAAGCTTTTAGCTTTTAGCTGTGTGCACGAGTGACAGTAGCACAGCTATGGAAACATCTGTTTAGTGTTAAAACAATGCTGCCTAATAAAGGAAAATATAACCCAAGGTCAACTCAGCCTTCTATCCGTGCAGGGTAGTTGAATCAAGCACCAGCCTGCTTGGCTGAGTGTAAAAGCAGGCGCATTCACATCTGTCATCCCACATGGCAGGTGATGCTCCATAGACGTGCAATAGGTTTCCTGTAAAAAAACTACATACAACCTTTAACTTCTAAGGTTAAGATTCCAGTGATGTGATAGAAATGTTTACCCAAACTGCCAACGAGCAGAGTGTGTTCTGTGTGTTTCATAACGGCATAAGCAACGGCCATTGCATTCTTTACGTTGCGCAGATTTGCCACCGAGCCAACATCATGCGTCGACCTTTTCACAGACAACCATTTATTCTACACAACTAATTTAAGACATAGTATGCACCACACATGCACATCTACATTGAGCACATCAGGTTCTGAGTTGCAATTCATTACTGCAAAAATTTTAACCAACAAATTTTCCAAAAAAAATTATGACAAATCAAAAACAGATAAACCTATACTAAATTTATATGAGTCCTACAGCATGTAAGACAATGACATAACTTAAAGAAATGCACACAGCCATTACTGCAAATAAGATACAGTATTCTGCTCATATCCAAAAAACTAGAAACTAGCAACAACAATTATTCTTTATAAGTATAGCCATTGACAATTAGATCGTACTGCAGCTATAAACGAATGAAGTTCTAAGCAGATGAGAAACTCTTAGAGCAGTGATGACAAGCCAATGGCAAAAAAGCCAATATAAAGTTTATATGTAGAAATATTAGAAGCCAATCTGACCCATCCATGATCATAGCATCGAGCGATGTTTCTCCGTTCTCATCAGGACTACCTCCAAAGCCAACGGTTACATCACATGGTTCATTTTCACATGCTGTGCCACCAGCAAGCACTGCATTCACTGCAGTGCCTCCTTCACTGTTATTCAGTACCTGCCACGCTGTGTCACAAACAAACACATCGTACATGTGATAAACAGCTCAATCAGAGATTCATTCTCACATTCTGTGCCATAAACTAGTACTGAATGCAGTGGCTCGTCTTATACTGCAAATTCCAAAGTTCAGCCGCACGACAGATCTTCCTAATTCTGCAACTTAGTTATGTATAAGTTATTCTAAGCTTTTCCATAAATCCTTTTTACAACTTTTTTTGTAAACTGCAATTATAAAAATTAACCTAGCATAATACAACATAATTCAGCCCGATGTATTACAGTACCAACACAATAAAGACTGGCACTGTCGCAAAACTTCACCATTCCATAAAAGTAGATGCAAAAATTCACCACCCCAAGACCATGACTTGATGGAGTTACCACAACCTTAACCCAAACCCTATTTCCAACCCAAATTATAACCTTTGGAGTGTTCAACTTTTGCAACACTATCATACAGACCTGTTTTCGTTGCATTCACGTACGCCCAAGTAGCAAGCACAACAGGCTTATTATCACAGCATGTTGCGAGCGCCACCAGTGATAATGTACTGAGCAAAGTTGCACACAAATCCATCCCGATATACACTACACGACACGACAGATACCATAAACAAAAGCATTAATAATGTTAAATGTACACGAATAATGACATATATTACACTACAAGTCTACGACAAAATAACGGAAATACCAAATATATAACGAAAGCTATCAAATGTAAACAAAATACAGCGCGATGTTTACACCGGATGTAAACAGAACGTCACACTAGTGAAGTTTGAAATAGAAATTCTACTTTTACCAGTGCCAAGCCATATAACACTTACTACGCGATGCGAATGCGTAAGTACTAAGTACTAGTCGAGCAAACTGCCGTGACTTGCCGTCATACAGAGTGCGATTAACGACTCTCAAATAAAGCGCGACGTTCAAAATGCTCTATTTTCGTCCGAAATAAGCAAATTAAACACGCATGTTAAAATCAAATAAACTTTTGTTTATAATAACAATGATATTAATATTAGCTGTTTAAATTGTCAACATTGACAAATAATGAGCTGTACCGGTATGCTCATTATGGCGTATAAATATTTTGGCAATACCGGTATTTCGTCAGCACGGTATTTTATCGATATTTAATATCGACCCATCCCTACTGGATCTATGGTTGGCCATATTGGCCAAGAAAATGGCGTCGGATAAGTTGCCGTGGGGTTTGAAGAGCAAGGGAATTGCTCCTGGCTCCATGAAGGTGATTGCTTAGAAGTGAAATAAAACGTAGTTAAATGTTTCTTTCTGTTGGCTTTGCTGCGATTATAGTCATTTAGCGTATTTCTCTGTTGAAGTTAACGCGAAAGACGATAATCCGTCCACAGTTTATATAGCTGCGTTTTGGATGGCCTAACAACCATGAACAAGTTTAGTGCACCATGGATAAATACCTATATTATAAATATGCTAATGATAATAATACTTTTAATAGTTTTAATACTTTTAGCTAATAGTTTTAATTTCTGTTTGACGGCACGGCAGACGGAAAATTTGAAAGAGTTTTGTTGTATTACTTACTTACTTGTAGATAGATGGGCTGGTGAAGCATCAGCTTTTAGTGCCCACATCGTTCCAGAGATCGTCCAGCCTGTTCTTGAACATGTTGACGGAAGTCGACTCGACAGTATGACCTGGCAATTTATTCCATGTGTCGATGATTCGTTGGCTGAAAAAATTCTGCCGGACCTGTCGGTGTCGGGTTGTCTGTGGCTTGTAGAGTTTCAGACTGTGACCTCTCAGGTGACTGGATGCTGAGCATGTGAAAAACTGACATTCGCTATTTTTTATCTATCGGTCATTATTTTGAACACCTCAATAAGATCACCTCGGAACCTTCTTTGCTGGAGCGAATACAATTCGAGTGCCTTTAATCATCCATCATAGGGAACATCCCTGAGTCCACGAACTATTATTGTTGCCCTGCGCTGGACACTTTCCAAGCAATTGATGTCTTTTTGTAGGTATGGCAACCATGCCTGAATACAGAATTCCATGTGTGGTCTGACGTAGGTTTTGTACAGTATCTAAAATTCATCTTTACTAAGGCTACCAAACTGCTTCTTGATCCATCTCAGGATAGACCTTGCCTTCGAAGCTGCTTTGGTACACTGTTGGCTAGGTTTCAAGTTGTTGATTACTATTACACCCAAATCCCTTTCTTCTTTGGTTTCATCCAGCTTCCAGACATTTCCTTCGGTGGTCATTTTGTACTCTCTGTTGACTGAATGTCCGATATGCATTGTTTTGCATTTCTGTGGATTAAGACCAAGCTTCCATTTATCTGACCAGCACATTAATTTATTGAGGTCATCTTGCAAAACTTGACTATCTTCCAGTGTTGAAATTCTTGTCCACAGCTTCGTGTCATCCACAAACATTTCAACGCTGGTTCGAATCCATTCTGGAATGTCGTTAACAAACACTAGCGGACCCAATACCGATCCTTGGGGCACACCACTTGTTACAGAGATCCAGTCTGAGTGATCACCCCTGACTTTCACCCTCATCTTCCGACCTTGCAGAAATGACTTTAGCCATGTTAACACTTTGCCATCAATGCCATACCCAACTAACTTTGTGTAGAATCCTTCCGATGGTCCAAATAGATAACATCGATTCCGTAACTGTGATCAATCGCCGTCATCCAGTCCTCAAATGTCTCCAAGAAGTTCGTTAAACACGATCTTCCTCTACAGAATCCATGTTAGACTTTACTCAACATCCCTGTATCTTCCAAATGTTTGGTAAGTTCTTTCTTTAGCAATGATTCCATGACTTTGCATGAGACACAGGTGAGTGATACTGGTCTGTAGTTACCAACATCTGCTCTTTTACCTTTCTTAAAAATTGGCACTATGCTAGCCAACCTCCAGTTGTCAGGGACAGTTCCGGAATTATATGACTGCAAAAATAGTTGACAGAGATTCGGCTATTTCTTCAGCGCATTCTTTTAAAGTTTTAATACCGTGGGATGCAGTCCATCTGGCCCAGGTGACTTGTCTGAGTGTAAACCCTTTAGTTTCTTCAAGACTGAATCGCGACTGAAACATGTTGCTGACATTGAAATTGTGGCAGGAGGATTATCCATTGTTGCTTCTGGCGGTGCAATATACTAGTAAATTTGTTTTTCGTGCTTCGGCATAAAGTATCTAATTATCCATGGTGCACTAAACTTGTTCATGTTGTTAGGCCATCCAAAACGCAGCTTATATAAGTTCAATTCAAATTCACGAGATATTTCTAAAAATGTGTTTCAAAGAATATTTAAACATAACTTTGTTATTTTTAAGTTAGCTGCATTTTGGATGGCCTAACACTGGGATAGCCTACCATACGGCCTGTCAATGTGCATTTTTTGGGGGTGGGGTGGGAGTTTTGACCTCTATTTTGGGAGAACAGATGTCTGTAGGGGTTATGGGTAATAAGCGGATCTGTGGATGTCCGGATGTGGCAACGGGTAAAAGGCGGATAACAGTTGTCACATACATTATTGGTCGTGAAAGTTGTTTAGTTTTTCAATCATTCACTCTGTAATTAACTGCTCAGTGGACACTTTATAGGCGGCATTCGTTTGAAGTCTGTCACTGTGAATTTCCTTACAGTTCACACTCTGTATTGGTCTAGACAATAGCCTAATTCCTGATCGCAAATTCATCAAGGCATTTGCTCAGAAAACGATCTGCTTTGTCACTTGACGACGACGACATACAACGGTAAGATACAACGACGACGACGTGCAATAATGCATGACAAAGTGTGAAGTTGACATAAGTTGACGACACAACACGCAACAAGATGCGCAGAGATGATATACTATGACGACACGGGATGATGACGTATCAGCGCACGACGACATACTGTGACGCTCATCAATGCACGACGACGATGTAGGCCTACAGTGACGTCACGCGATGACGGATGACGACGACGATGACTACTAAGTGCAGCAGGACGTTACTATTGTAATTTCGTAAAACCAGATTTTTCCAACTGAAGCCTACTTATTGTACCAACTTAGGATTTTAACTTGAATGACATGCAAAATATGACAGTCTTAATAATGTGTCATGGTGTCTGTCACAAAGCATGGCACCCAAACGCTCAAAGGCCCCAAATTAATACACGGCTATACACTGTTTATTGGTCCAGAGACATGGCTGAGTACAATGAGTAAAAGGCGGATGTATCGACATCCGCCTCAGATCCGCACATCTGCCTTTTACCATCGTCTGTCTGTAGGGCCTAGGGAATCAGCAATGGTACAGTTGGATAGGGCAATTCCCTGTCAAAACCTGGCAGTTGGAGCATATTGAATGTCGCACTTGATTTGGCAGACGTTAATCTCACTCTGTATGACAGCAGTTTGTTCAATGTATCAATCACGTTGTGTGCCATTGAAACTTGAAAAGTCACTAGTTAAAAACAACATGTAACATTCAACTCTATCAGACAGAGAATTTAGAGAATCTATTTGAAATTATGAACCATCCAATATCTCGATATAATGTTTCAAAAACTCGACAGATTGCCTATTTGTCTTGCGAAGTAGCTATGGCAAGTATTGTAACAACGAAGCAAAACTGCTCTTTCGTGGCCACTGCCCCCTCCATGCATGCCGGCGCTTCATCGGGGCTTTGGTGTTAGAGGCACCTTTAGACCATTACAGTCTGGGCCTGTCCAAGCCCGCCACCTTCCTGAAGCTTTGGTCCCTTGGCCCCGAAAGAGCGTGCAGTCGCATTCACGAGGCGTCCCTCGTGCTACGACTACGAACCATGATTCTATATAGTGCAACTAGCTATATATGTACACCAGGTGTCAGGCTATGAAATAATGGTGTTTCATTGATTTGTCAAGTTTAACCCATTTATGCCTACAATCCCATATATGGGACACGTAATTTCACGGTAGATGGTAAAATAATTTAGGCACTAATGGGTTAAATAAGGGTATCCTATTTTGGACCGGCGCTCTGTTTATCCGTACTGTAAGACAGACGACAGACACGACATTGTATTATAAGCACAAGTTGCACAACTGTTAATGTAGTCATTTTAAAATGTAAGCAAAGTGCATTTTGTGCTACTGTCGTAAGATTGGCACAAGTGATTGCTGAATGGTGGTTTTTGTGCGCGAAAGCAGCTACTGCTTTCAGCGTGTCTTAGCCATTGCAATTCTGTCTGTCTGTCTGTCTCTCCGTTTGTCACACAGGTGGATCAGTGAAAAGCAGTGCAAGCTAGGATCACCAAATCTTCACCATTGGCTGCCTGGAATAGTTTCAGGATCTGTAAAGCTTTTCCATAAATTCGAAGGGGGTCACCCCGACTGAGGGTGCTAAATGAGAGGGGGGTGGGCAAAATTTGCAGTTTCTGGCAAATAAGTCGCTGTATCTCAGTAACGGTGCGAGAATAGATAGGGCCTAGGTTACTATTAATCACTAATAGGAAGTCGTACACTGGCTCTTGATTGGCGCTGAATTCAGTGACCTTGAATGACCTTGAACACCAAAATAGGGGGTTTTATGGATTTTTTTGGCGATTTCCTCCTGTGACACAAGTCTGTATCATTCACAAGGTGGCGACACGCTACCGTTATGCGATCCAGATAGAAAATTTGGTATTTGTATATTAACTTAGCGTGAACACTCCAATTTTCAACTAAACTACAGAACCGGAACTGCTAAAGACTTTTGCGCGTCTCGTAAGCATTAGCTCAAATTTCTTGTAATTTTTGGATGCATCTATAACTGTTCATTTTTATACTTGTCCATTTTGATTTTGTGTTTTATGTTTGTGCTTGTAAGACTATATCAGAAAATAAGCTGAAAGCATTCAACATTGGCTCGATGAATATAAAGAAAGGAGTTACAAAGAAGGAGCAGGAGGACATTAAGAAGAAGGTATGCCACTGTTTATAGTAGGTACTGAGACTTGTACTGTTGATTGATATCTTTTGACTAGTATGTATGCAGTGCTAGCTAGTGTCACTATTACACTTATTCGTTCAATGTATGAGTGAAACATAATAGTTGATGATATTACAGCATTTTATTGAATATGTTATTATGTACTTTCTGCTGCTCCAACTTATAACTTTCTTATAACCAAAATGTTTCTGGATTTTTAAAATGTTTTACATAATAGTACTTCTTTTTCAGTTTCTCTCATTTTATTTCCATCCTAAACATTTCCAGTTTTTTTCGATTATGTGCTGTACATTAAACTGGCAGCTTTCCTGTTAGTTTTCCAATGCATATCATATTGTATCGCATCGTTCTGCCATTCGTTCAATAATATCATTGTTATGTTGGCAGTGTATGTTGCTAGTGAATGTTGTAATTTTAACGAGGACATGACTACTGGCGTGTCATGCCTGCAGAGGGAACAGGAGGAAGCCGCTGAGGTCTACAAAGAATTCATAGAATCATTTGAGGAATCCGAGAAGGGGCTGAACCGAGCCTGGGTCAAGGGAGGTGTTGTCAATCCCGAGAAAGGTGACGCTGTTGTGTTTATTTTGTACATGTTGTAGCTTAGGCTACTATCTCACAGCCTTAACACGACACCAACAACAAAGCCATAGTACCTATGTTTGCTGACTCTCAGTTTGAATCTTGACTGCTCTGTATTTGTGTTAGTTGGGTATTTCTGTTCATCTCTCTCTTTGTTCCTACTGTTCGATTTTTATTTCACATTTTTTATTTGGGATATTATTTTTTTTTAAATCCTTAGTACCAAACTCCCAAGAGAAAATATTAAAAGCTAAGCAAGATGACCACAATGACGTTTATTTGGTGGTGAAATTTCTGTGGAATTGGACTGCATTTCCCTGTTGGATAGCCATTGTTGTTATTGTGTTTATATTGTATGGCAAGGATTAGGATTGTATTGATAAGCCAAGCTCAGAGCTGTGCAAGCCAGTGTCATAGCTGCTTGTCGTATTTCTCTTGTTACTGATGTAGTCATTATGCTGGGTTGCATTATATATGAAGGCGAGGAGTCCAGTGATAGGCCGGGCAAGCTTTACAAGCCAACATCAAAGCTGCTTGAGAAGACGTCTTCAAGCAGCAAAGTTCCCAGCTTGTTGAAGTCGAAAGATGAAGAAAAACCTGAACGTCCGGTATGACACATTATTGTGTGGCTTTTGGGATGAAATTTGTGATATGCGAGACCTGCTGAACTGGACTGATGCACTTGCTGTTTGTCTGCTAGTCAGCTGTGTTATAAACTGCACATGATTTTGGCTCCTTTGCCGTCTTGTGCCAAAAATTATCAAAATTGGTAGAAATTTGATGAAGTTGTGACAAAAACAGTTTTGCACAGTTTTTACGTACGACAGCTAGCTAGCTATAGCATGTATTAGCTACATGGTAATTCTGTCTGTCCATCTGTTTTTCCTGGTGTCACGACCTTGTACCATTTCAAGACCAGGTGAGATAGAGACTTTGGGTTCTCATCACATGATAGCCTAGAGTCTCTAGTATTTTGTGACAAAATTTCATTCTTCTGGGTGAAGGGGGTTACCCCGAACGAGAGAGAGAAAAATGGGCATGCGCGGCGTAAAAGCATTCGCCAGAGGGCGCCATGCAACTAGCTCATTGTTTGATCGAGATTGGAGATCGGTATTGGAGATTGGTATTTGTATACTGGGTATTAACTTAACTGAACACCCCAATTTTTAGCCAAACTACTGAACGGATTTGAAAATGGTTTGGATCGCTAGAATCCTTATCCAGCAAGCTTTCCATCGGTACCGGATTCGCATATCCAGACTTAGTGGAAAATGTGAATTTTGACTAAGTATGTTGAAAAGAGGTGCGACCCCCGTACATGATGTCGGACGAATATCGCACATTTCGTCAAAGTACGCGAATTAGAACGAACGGTGAGAAATACTAAATATCGCATTTATTAGTGCAATATAGGGGTTTCGGTGATGTATAGTTTTTATGGAAACTTAATGAAAAATATGACATCAATCATCTGCGATCGATTACGGTGCACCTTTATGTAATTGGGGGACTCATAGAAAAGGGGATAAGAAAAGATTAGGGTTGCTTTTTGTCTATATCTTAATAACTACCACGCCAGTTACTACGATGTTGACGGCTACTAAAAGAGGAAAGAACTGGGTATTTTTAGGAATAGGTGTTAGAATTTAAGATGGAATTAGATTTTACAGGAATGTTTAAAGTTGTGGGTACCCTGTCTTAGCGGTAACCTAAGGCTGAGCATGTAATTGGTTGTGTTGTTGATGTATTGTAGTTTTCAGGGAGTTCTTAAAAATGTTTTTTATATATGTCGATGTGTTATGTTTACTGCCACCCCACACGTAAGTTTGTGGCTGGCTTTGCAAGGCAATTCCAAGGGAGGCATGTCACATTGCACAGTCACAATGTGGGTGTGGATTGTCTGTTTATAGAACAAGCCTAATCCAACACCTCAGAGACTCTGGACACCAACGCCAGTGGAAGTTGTAAGTGCTCACTGCTCCTGTCAATGCTGTGTATTTTAAATCAGGGCTCTTGCAGGTCCTCGAAAGTCCTTGAAAGTCACTGACATTTTTTCCCAGATTTTCAAGGCCTGGAAAGTCCTTGAAAACAGACCTGGTCCTTGAAAGTGCTTGAATTTGATTTTCTGAAATGCTGTGACATTCTGAAGTCTATCCATAGTAATTTGACTCAATGACAACTATTGATGCATTTGGTAAATTTTTCTGATAATTCCAGCTTTTGATTTATGCTTGAAGGTGTTAAGTTGTCGAATGTAAAGTGAACCTGCTTATATATGCTTATAAAAGTGCCGGTTTTATTTAATTTAGTTCTCCTTATATATCCTTTGTATGGTCCTAGAAAGTTCTTGAAAAGTCCTTGAATTTGATTTTGACAAATGGGCAAGAACCATGTTAAATGGGTTTATTATGAAGTTGTTCTAATAATATTGTGTGATACTGGTTTTTGTCTGTCTGCTTGTCCATCTGATACAGGCTACTAGATGCATTTGATTAATCAGTCAGCTAATTTATTCATTTATTTAAAAAACACAAGCACCTTACAGTACAAGTGCAATAGTGCATATAATCAATCTTACTGAATCAATTGTGTTTCATGGTCAGAAAGGCTGAAATATCATTTATGACAGATGCGTTTGCTCCCGTGTAGGGCTGTATCATAAACTGTCTACTCACATACCGGTAGTTAACATACATGTCATTCATGTGTTTGCTGCATGCTGTGACAATATGCCAACCTAATGCATTTGATTTCAATTTTGTCACCCCTGTGCTATGGATAATGGGCATCCTTTTTACATCTTATGATGTGATATATGATTTTATAATTATTTAGCTAGAAAAAGATATGCTCCACTGCATTGACTTTTTTATGTTTCTGCTTGGCATTGAGCAGTGCTAGTACAACAACTTAGACACAAACACATTAGCATGAGGTAGCTAGTTTGAATGAGGTGTGGAATGGTATGGTTGGTTTGTGGCTGGCTGTAGAAGAAAAAATTTTCCACAGAGAAGAAGAAGACAAATCTAGAATTATTCAAGGAAGAGTTGAAAGTGTGAGTGATACACTGCTGATCTGCCAATCTTTGTGATAATTGCTCAGCCGCACATTTTATCAGTGATTGAACGTTTACTAGTAAAAAAACGTAAAGTCCTTCCCGAGCCTTATGGCCCATAAGGCGGCGCTGATCTCCGTTTCCTAAGGCCCTCAGCCAGACACCAGTTTTTACACTGCAAGACCACAGATACAGGGCAAGTGTATTGCGCGGTGTGCCTGTTTACATCCCAGCGGTGAAGCCGGTACCAAATTATACTGCTTGGTGTCAGAAGCATATGTGTGTGAACAACTTGCCTAAGGTCGTTACCCGGCAGTGTCCTGGTGCGGAGTCGAACCTGCGCCTCTGAGTTACCTCAGGATTACAAGTCCGACACATTACCGTTAGACTATCGAACCTACTCTTATTGTACTGCGAGGGTTTCAGTATCGGCCATCTTAATGAGCATGCAAAGTGTTGGAATGGAAACAAAATGGAACTGTAGTGAAAGCCGCATGCTGCTGGTTTCGTTTTAGTTTATTTTATGTAGTTTCAGTTTAGATTTTGTTCAGATCTGTTGCTTTGTATGCCTTATGTATTACTGTCGAACATCCTGTCTTTTGCAAGCACAGAATCAGCCAGAATGTCAAGTTTGGCTTCTCCTTTTTACTGTTAAGCACATTTTGTTAATAAACTTATTAACGTCGTGCATATCGTTACAGAATGCTTTAATGCTTTCAGCGCATTAGAGGCTTTGGCATTGATGCGCTACATAAATTTACATTTTACTTACTTACTTACTTTGCAAACTTGGATTTTTGGTTGGTAAAATAAAAAAAATCACTGAGTTTCATTTGGTAGAATTTTGCAGAAACGTGAATTCAGTAGTCTGGTTCAGAATTATGCTGATTGTGGAAACTGTGAAACCCTTCCCTCCCCCCCCGCTCATACATGTTGAGTTGTGTTGTGTGAATGTGCGTGAGGGCAGAATTCAGACGGAGCGTCAGGAGCGCAAGCGCGTGAAGCAGGAGCTGGGAATAGCTGAAGAGCCTGGCGGTCGTAAGACTCGCTTTGACCCACCCGAACCAGTCGCTGCTGGCATCAGTCTTGGCATCAAACCCATACCAGCAGGTGCAGTAGATCAGTCGAATCAAGTCAGCATTTCTTAACTGCCTGCGGAAGTGGCGTCAGTATTGTTTTCAGTGTCATAGCTAAGTTTCTTTTTCACTGCCAATACGATAACTTATGAACTGCTGCACTTAGCTTGATTTTTTGTGAACATGTATCTTGAAAACCTCTAGAGACTTAAGGTAAAGGTCAAGGTCACATGGGTTTTTGTGTGCATGATACCTTCTGGCAGTAAGCAAGAGTTTCATTTGGTTGCTGGATTATGACAGCTGGTAAGATTTACTGTCTGTCTGTTCATCTCTCTGTCTGTGATACAAGTTTTAGCTGTTGTTTTTCTTGGTGCTAATTTATGCACATGTAAAGCGTTTAAAATTTGCGCGATAGCGTGTGTTTATTTTTTATGCATCAGCTAATTACTATATTTTTAAAGGCAACTTGCAAGCATTTTTACTTTTACAGATTTAGATTGAATGATGTAAGTATTATGAATCATATGCATGACTTTATCAACCATGCATGCGTGCATTAAAATGGACTTGCAGCAGTATAAAGTTGTGTTGATGTATTTTTGCCAGTGGCTGTTTTTGCAGAGTCTAATTAACATAATTATACTTAATTTAAAGTAAGTTATGTACCTAATTATCTCTGCCAGTATGAGCGTAATGAACATTGTAGGAGATTAAAAGATTGGTAATTCTGTACGACGTTCAGTCGTTCCTTTTACGTACGTGATGACTCGTAATGGCAATGACATCATTGCACCAACAGCGGCGCAAGCAGCAATGCCGGCTGTTACTTTTCCCTCCCTCTGCAGCGAAGCAGCTTTTTTTCTCCCTCTCTTTTCCTTGTTGTAGGTGAAGTAGTAGTAGTAGTAGTAGTAACATTTAAATCAGTTCACTGGGTGGAGATATGCACTCTGACGAGCACCTTCTAGTTTGTATAGTTTGCATATGGAAGTTGTCATGTAGATCTGGCCTTTCATATAGGTGTATTTTGAAGCTGCAACATAGTATAGCCATGCTTATAAACATTGTCTGTGCATAAAATGCCTGGAAAATATTTGATTAAAATGTGAGACATTGAGTGGCCATTACATTGATGTGTAATGTGTATGTATGTGTAATTGTGTAGTGGAGGACTATCGGACTGGCAGTTACACGTATGACAATGATTCGGTCACCACTAACCTTTACTTGGGCAACATCAATCCAAAGGTCTGTGATTATATTGAGCTGTTATGCATCTTAGCTTAGTGTTTATCTGTCTGTCACAACTATCTTGCATTCTTTCTTTGAGACAGCTATTGTGGCTAATGCTTAGGGTTCACAGTTTTTCACAGGTCGCGGAATTTTGAGCTGAGCCACGGAATTTTTTTCTTGCTGCCAAATTTTCATATCTCTGCAGATTTTCGTGGAATTTTGCAGAAATTGAAAATTCGCTGGCAATTAGTATGAATTTTGACTTGTTGATGTATTTTTATCAGGAAAAAAATCAAACTGAATTGCCAAAAGCTGTGGGTCTCACTAATAGTTATCACAATATGGCACAATCGTAAATAAACACAACTCAACTTGACAAATTGCACTTTTAAAACAAAAAAAGATAGGTAATTTTCTTTGTTCGTTGCAAGCATAACTCGGCACAATGTCACTGTGCCAGCCGGCTCTTCATAGATGAAAGTTTTTGAACAGAATAGAGCACAGTTTACTTCCAAATGGAAAGCTGCAGTGAGCTGCGGAATTTGGATGGTTTTGTCACAGTAAGCTGCGGAATTTTGCAAACTGGCCTGGGGAATTTAGCAGAATTTATCACGGAAAACTGGTCTCTACTAATGCTGCTCTTGGTGACTTAGTGGTTGTGTTTTTTTGGCTTTCCGGAAAGGTGCACTGATTTGTTGCGGTTTTGACCTGGACCTTTCCGGATTGACTACAAAAAAGGATGCCATTGACCCGGAACAGATGTCGCCACACCCACAATTCAAATTGCCTATAGCGTAAATAAAGTTCAAAACAAGTGATTTATGCCTTACAAACAAAAGTGTTGGCTAACAAGCCGATGAATGCACACACCTGTACAATTATTTTTATGCACAGTAAAATGCACAAAATTAAATTAATCGGTGCATAACTACACAGTTCCATAATCTGGCATTAAACAGATGTGTAAACAATCCGTTTTATTGGCTGACACGCCAGCTCTCGCGCTGCACCGGCTTTAGCTACTTTTGACCCGGAATGTTTCTGGATCGACACAGGCCTTTCTGGAATGATTAATACAAACGTGAAACTTTTGTTCTGGAAACAATAAAAAACGACTTGGAGTAGCCCAAACCTGGCCAGGTCTTCAAAAAACACAACCAGTGGTTTAGTGTTGGAGTTGATCTTGAGGTCGTAGGTTCGACTTCTGGTTGAGTCGCTGTCAGATGGTTACTACTTGGATGGGTGACTCTGCAGACAGTTAAGTTGGGCCGAAAATTTACCTTTTTTTGCAAAATTTAAATGCAGAATTAAAATTCTGAGCACCTGCAGTCTTCTCTGTTGGAAATTTGCTGTGTCTGTTCAATAATTGCAGACTTACTGTCTTGCCTGCTTTTTGTATCCCTAAACATCGTTGGCTGCGGTCAAATAGTTCAGTCAGATATCAATCAATTAAAAATTGGCATTTTTTTATAAATCCGGCACAAATCAAAATGTGGCAGCAGTATGTGTATGGTGTGTATTTCTGTGCAGATGACAGAGATTCAGTTATGTGAGATATTCGGCAAGTACGGCCCGTTGGCCAGCGTCAAAGTGATGTGGCCGCGCTCTGATGAGGAAAAAGCTCGCGGTCGTAACTGTGGCTTTGTGGCTTACATGAACCGCAAGGATGGCGAACGTGCCCTCTCTGCTTTGCAAGGTTTGAAGGATATTCATAATTTTAATGTCAGTATTGTGTTAAATATCATAAAATTGTAAGCGAAACAGTCACTTGCTATTCATAGTTTGCGAGGATGATACAGAAATGGCAGGTTTTAAGTTCAGATACAAATGCATTTTCCATAGGTTTTACTGCTAGTAATAGTGAAAACTAATAATGGTAATAACAAATGATAACTTTTGCCAGTATAATTTAGTTAACAGCAGAATCACTAACTCATCATTTTTATTTTCCAGGTGGCAGCATAGGTGGCTGTTTGGTTGCATTGCATATTGTGGCTGCAGTTCTGGGCCCGCATCTCTCTCACCCTTGGGAACCTTGGGAATCAGAGACCCCCATCTTACACAATGTACCATTGGATTTCACAAGTGTACCTGGTGAATGGCATCCAGATCTGTTGAACGGTTTAAGGAGGGAACACGAATGTAATGCGAAAGATGACAGACATACAGACGACAGACAGACAGACCACGCTACAGAGACAGGGAGAGGAATAGGCGGAATCAATTGCACTGCAAGGTCGATTTTGCTTAACATTGCTGTTAGTATTAGTAATGGTAAGTTTCCAATGTTATTGTTGTATCTATGTAGGGAAGGTGATAATGGACTTTGAGATGAAGCTGGGCTGGGGCAAGGCAGTGCCCATACCTCCACACCCGGTGTATATTCCTCCGGCATTATCCGAGCTTACTCTGCCACCACCGCCATCCGGTCTGCCATTCAATGCGCAGCCAATCAAGCTGAACACAGTGCTGGGCAAGTCAGCATATGGCAATGTGCCGCCGCCATTGGCTGGTGCCACTGGACCGACTGCTGCTGACACTCCCGGCACTGATGCTACTCTACCGGAGGACCTCGACAAGGTAATTGTGCCAAAAAGTCTTATTACTTATGGACTATGAGGTGAAGGCCTAGTGTGGCTGATTGGGGTGGTGGTATGTCTGCTAGCTGCTTTGCTGGTCCAACTGTTCGCTGACGTGGCAATGGATGGCCGCATGGTACAATGTGGTATCATTAGCTCATGCCAATCAGCTGCCACTTCCAAGATTTTAAAGTGCTTCTCGTCATGTTTGACTCATGTAAGAAGTGTGCAAGTACTGGACCTTCACTTGTTTATATTTTTAGTAGCAAGTTTAAAGCGTGTATTGAGTAGAACATGTGTTTGTTTGTTTCTTGTTGACTTTGATCACCTTACAAGCAGTTATGTCATATGATAATTATATCATTCGGCAAATGTTGGGTAGTGACTTCACACAGTTGAAAGTCGCTGTCTTGGTGTTTTTCAAATAAGATAAGTACATTAAGTAGGATATTGTTTAGAGTGTTTCGAGCTTAATAACTGCAGATACAGCAGCTGATCTCTGACAGTCAGTCAAGCAGAAATGTACCAAAAAAACAGTCGTAGACATTGACAACTTTTTTGTGCACAGCTCGACACAAAATTTGTCAATATATTGGCTGTCTGGCTTTGTTGATATTTTGCAAGATGTTTGTCATAGTAGTTTGTCATGATTGATAGAATTAGTAGTATAGTATAGTGGTAACACATTGGTCTTGATTAAGGAAGTTGCTTTACACTGTGCCCGGTTAGTGCCTGCAGGCAGGTAAACCATCTCGGTATGTAACCAGCCGCCTAGGTCAACTCAGCCTTCCATCCCTCTGGGGTAGGTAAATTGAGTACCAGCCTATCTGGCTGGGGTTAAGGCAGGGTGCGTTCACCTGTGTTGGGCGGCAGGTAACACTGTGTGATTTCGTACGGCAGGTGATGCTTCATAGTCTGTAGCTTTGAAATGGGTTTTCCATATAAAGAGCTATATCACCACCTTTTAACCTTTACACCAGGCCCGATTAGTGCCTGGATGAGTGATTGTTTCTGGGCAGGTGGACCATCTGTCACCATGGAGTAGCCACGAGGTTTACTTAGCCTTATATCCTCTGTTATTTGTCACTTTTACGGTCATGGTGACATTCTGTTGCTCACGGTGACTGTCACAGTGACAGTAGCTCAGTTAATTGGGTGAATGTAGTATGATAGCTCATCATTGGCAGATTGGCTACACAAAAATTGGCTTGGTTCAAAGGTCAACAACCACCCAGCATACATGCTGCATTCATTGAATGAACTGGGTGAACTCTCGCAGCAGCAGTGCCACGATGACATAACCGTAAAATTTGACATGGCTGTTATAGTTATTTTGATTTGTTATTACTATTAGTATTAATAGTGCAGTTTTGACTGGCTGTGTGACTAAATGACTTTGTCTTTGATATGTGGTTTAACCTTACACAGACACTAGCCAATGCCGTTGTCAAAGTCGTAATACCAACCGAAAGGTATTTCCTCCGACTGAACTTTCTCTGCTATTTCTTGTAAGAAAAATTTCAGACTTTGTTAAATCTGGGGCAATGCATTTGGCTGGGGAAAATCTCACTGGGGTCAGAGCATTGGCTGAGTATGTGTGAGAGGGATCAGCGTGAATGGAGATGGGCCGAATGAAAAAGTGACTTAGTGACGGACCGAGCTGTTCTTTCAACAAATCTGCCATGTAATGAACATCATCAAGTGATGTATACTGAATGCATTGGAGATTCTGTTGTAAGTTTTCTCTATTCTGCCTCTTTCGTTGCTATTATCATTTTTTATTGTTTTTGGATAGTAGTAATTATAGTAAATTGTAATTATTAACAGTGGTAATAATAATGGTCATCATGCATGTAATGATATTGGTTTTCATGTATCAATAGTAGTAGTAATACTAATAGTTTTTTTTTTGTTTTTTCCCCAACAAACTGTCGTTACGATCCAAATCAGTGCTTTTGCACGATTTATTTTGCATTGATTGTCGAGACCAGTAACAGACCCGGCTACATTTTACACTTTGAGTTCAACCCTTGTGATCTTTCCTAGCCACTGAGCCAGGGAATAAAGACTTCAATAATAACAACAATTTAGTAATATTCTTTGCTGTTTATTGGTGTTGGTTTTGGTCTGATGCAGTGTACAGTACAGTGAATTAGCAGTCATCATTGCTTTGAGGCAGTCCTGTAGCACCTCTGATGTGATAGACAGTGGCATAGTGCTATCCATCTGCTATAGTGAATGAATTGATTAATTAATTACAGAGCGGCGTTGGTTTGGCATAGTTGGTAATGTCGTTGGTCGCATTGACGAAGTTAATCAATGCACTTGGATGGGTGGCTGTTGGCAGGCTGGTAAACCATCTCAGTATGTAACCCGCCACCCAGGTCAACTCAGCCTGGCCATCCCTCCATGGGTCGGTGCAGTGATTACCAGCAAAAGCTGGGACATAAACAGGCACACCCGCGCAATGCACTAGCCTCGTATCCGTCGTCTCGCATTGTTAAAACTGGGGTCTGGCTGAGGTCTAAGGAAATGAAGATCAGCGCCACCCACTGGGCCTTAAGGCTGACAAAGGACTTTGCGTTTACATTAATTACAGAGCAGTGTGATTGATCTGATACAACTAGGTTGTTGAAACATTGTAGAGTTGTTTATATTAAACCTACTAGAAGTTTACGGTGGGTGATGGCTTGGTGTAGTGGTGAACGCGCTTTGTCTAATCAACGAAGTTACTCTACCTCGGGCCCGGTTAGTACCGTGATGGGTGACTGTCTGCAGGCAGGTAAATCATCTTGGTACGAAGCCAGCCAGCTAGGTCAACTCAGTCTTCTACCCTCCGTGATATGGTAAAATGAGTATCAGCTTTCGGGCTGAGTAGAAATAAATGGCGATGGTTAGTGTAGTACTAGTAGCTGCCTACAGGCGGATCTGAGGTTCAGATCGATCGGTTTGGTCCAAAGGTCAGCAGCCGCCTGGCACTCGTGCTGCTCTGACCAAATGAACAGGGTGAACTCTCGCAGTGGCAGTTCACTGCTACGATGAGAGCACCATAAACATTGTCGCGGCTATTACTATTACGACATCAGGCTTTATCCTCTACTACATACTCATATCTTTCCCTTCCTATCACTGCTCCCATTCTTCGGAATAAATTCTCTGTGAATACTAGAGCTGCTAGTACCCTTTGCACTATCTGTGGAAACAAAACCAGCGAAAAATTGCATTTTTTTAATCCTATCTCGCCTGTTAAGGTTTTTCCACGTGGTTCAGAAGCAGACATTTGGTAATGTGGAAACTAAAATGGTCATTTGATGGCAAGTAGTGTCAAAAATGTTTGCACAAAAAATTATTGAAATCTGTCGATCTGTCTTCAAGTTACAGTCGATGATGTTGGGGATGCTTTTTGACATATTTCTGTCCATTTCAACTCATATTTCGCTGGTTCTGTTTTCCCCAGGTAGTGCAGAAGCAGACACTGGGTGAGGCGGAATATTGAACAGCCATCTGATGGCCAGTTGTGCCAGAAATAATCATACCAAAAATATTAAAATTGGGTATTTGTTTTTCAAGTGACAATCGATAATGTTCAGGATGTTTTTTCCGGTCGCAGTGTATAATGTATATTGTATATCATAATCGGCCTGTAGACGACAACACATGAGCCTGCTGTAGTGTAGAACATAGATGTTTATGTCTTCAAGTCTGATTAGCTAGACATTGCCATACAATAGTTAGCTACGGTATTCTGTCTTACAGCTAACACTCCCATATTTGTAAGTCTACCTTTGACACACAACTAACCTCATCATGATACAGGCCAGCACAGCTGGTGCGGTAGTTTATCTGCAGTGTGTTATTTCTACGTTATCTCCCTTAGCCAGAAAGTAGTGCGGTGAAATGACTGCAGTATTTGTAGCACTTGTTGTGATGCAGTAGAAGCTGTAAAGTGTCCGTCTGTTGGTCTGCATACTGTATTGACCGATCTGTGAAATTAACACAGGAACATTTAGCTTAAATTACCTTCAAAGATACTATTGCATCACAGTTGATATAGTGAAGTAGGATGTCTTGGAAGGGACGGTTTATCGGTAATTGCACTCACTATGATGTGACTGGGTATACAATCTGGCTTGCGTTGAAGTTGATTGACTAGAGCATTGTTTGTGTGCTGGCAGGCCGTTGTTGAACACAATTCATCGTATGATAGAGTTTGTCGTTCGCGAAGGTCCAATGTTTGAGGCCATGATAATGAACAGAGAAATTCAGAATCCTCTCTACAGGTCAGTTGAATGCAAGTTGTATGCACAGTTTCAGCACCGCCAGCCAATCACAATGCTTCGACTCTCCCTTAGCCTGCAGCATGCACTGGTGAACAACCGCCGTATTGCTTGCGCATCGCTTTGATCTGTTTGTAATTGATATTAAATAGTTGGTTGTTTATTTTTTATAATGTAGTGCTGACTACGATTCATTTGTGTTGACTTACCTTATTCGCAGTATCGATTAAAATTAGTTTGTTGCACATGCTGCGGTGCATTAAGCATGCTGGACGTGATTGCCGAAACATAGGGACGTTGCCTTCCATGACGCTACAGTCAAGTATCGAAATATTTTTAATATATAAGTCTGTGTTTGAATGTGTGGATTATTATTATTAATTTATTTTATAAGCTCAGTTTGCACATTGTCACTTGGATTATGAAAAGACCTGATCCAACAAGTACAATAAATTCGCTCTTTGTCATACTTTCTCACCTGGCAGGTATACCATAACTCCAACTTGCCATTAAGCGATTAAGGTTCCTAAACATATGACAGTAGTAGCATTACTTTAGCTTTATTGTTGGCTTGGCTGCAACAATTTATGCAGATTTTGATTTATGGTTCCAAACTTCAAAATCTTTTCTTTTTGCATCTGTGACAATATTTTGTAGATTTCTATACTACATAGTTGTGATTGGCATAAACAGATGCCGTGTAGTACAAATAATAAGAACTACTGTTACGCATTCTCAGGTGATTTTTTCTCGGAATCTCAAGAGTGCCCAGAGTATCACGATCTGTTAGTATCGTCTAACGGTTCACCTAAGACAGACGCTCTTCTAGTCTTGCAGTTTACCAGAATGCTGCTGTCCGTGACATTGGATCCTAATAAACGCTCACTGGCAGCACTGTTTGTGGAGTATAATATATGTATGTGATGGCTATGTTACGCAGGTTTCTGTTTGAGAATCAGAGCCCTGCACACATCTACTACCGCTGGAAACTCTTCTCAGTCCTGCAGGTGCAGATTGATTGATTGATTGATCGATTGGTCAATTTTTATCTTCCCCAAGGTGAACGTAGTGAACATTGGAGGAGATTAAGAGATTGGTCGTTCTGTCCGTCATTCTCATTCTGTGTGTGTGTACATGTACTTTGAGGCACAATATCTCCATAACAGTGCCAGATAGATCCATGGTCACAATGGACCACCCATAGGAAGTCGACCACCGCAAGTCGAATGGTCATGTGACAGATAATGTCACGTGACCCCAAAAGGTCAAAATCGTGACCCCGTTATCTTTGAGGCACCATATCTCCATAATTGTCTCAAATAGACACATGGTCGCGATAGACCACCCATAGGAAGGTAGAAAGTCGACCACCGTGAGTCGAATGGTCATGTGATCAATGACGTCATGTGACCCCGAATGGTCAACGTATGACCCCATTATCTTTAGCTGTAGTTGTAGGCTTAGTAGTAGCTGAAAGTGTAGCAGTAGTAATAGTAGTCGTAATGTTTAAATTACTTCACTTGGCGGAGATATGCACTTTTACGAGCACCTTCTGGTTTAATTAATTAATTGATCAGTTGACTGATCTTGAGCTAGTAGTCTGGTCTGGTTACTTACTAAACTGCACAGTCACCATCAGTTTCATTGCTGTGATGCTTAGAGATCTTTACATTGAAAATCGACCCTGTCCCAATACTATCAATAACCCTTGCTTCAAACATGCATAATTTAGTTGCAGTTCATGAATTTCAAGAAATATTAAACACTGCAAGTGCTATCTTACTATTTAATTATTTACGGTGGATCGATGTATATGCGAATATGTATGATAGATAGGCCGTACAGCAACTGTGGCAGATGGCACACACAGTGTATATGTGAGACGTGCTGTGTAGGGTGATACACCGTACAAATGGCGGACAGATGAATTCCGGATGTTTGAAGACGGCTCGATGTGGCGGCCACCTCAGATGAATCCGTATTCGCAAGGCATGCCGGACGAGCTGGTTGATGGAGCCGGCTCTACACGTTCTGCCGATGAACATGCTGGCAAGAAGACTGGACTCACTGATGGGTAACTGTTCTCTGACTCGCTGTCTGTCCGTGTGTCTGCCTGTATGATGTTAGCTCTTCTACATCTGCTGCTGATGAACACAGTGGCAAAAATAGGACTTACTCATGGATATGGGATTACGGGCTTTGTCTATCTGTCCGGATGTATGTAACTAATGCTTGCTGTTTGTGTGTCACTGAATTTCACATATTTTTCGTCGCAAAGAGCTCAGTCTGGATTTTTGGGGGATTCTCAGTTATCTAGCATTCTTTATCAGTAGGAGATAGGGTGTAAACTGGGACTGCATCATGTTTCACCAGGTAGCAGCACCTATCTTGGTAGAGGTCTGAGAACTCAGATCACTTCTGGTTCACGTTTTGCCTCGTTTCCCATTACAGCTTAAGAAATTAGGATAGACTTGAAACTAGAGACAGCCTGCTGCAGTGACGTAGCCAGAAATATGAGTTGGGGGAGGGCACAACCTCTTCCCCTTTTCCCCCCTTCTTTTCTTTCCTCCCCTCCCTTTCTCTTTTCTCCTTTTCTCATTCCTCCAGGCTCCCCTTAGAAATAGGAACTCTAAAATCCAGCTAGAAGATCTTGTTGAGCTCAACTCAGCAGAGTCTGGGGTGGAGCCCCAGCCAATTACCAGCTGCCCGGCTTCTGGCTGCAACCCGTACTCTCACTGACCCCCCGCAGATAGCCACCTGTGGACAGACGGATCGGTTCGGCAAGTGGCGATGGTGGGGCTGGCTTTGCCATTTTTGTACATGGTGTGTTATGTGTGGCTGACGCTGCTCCAGCAGGACAGGGAGTGTCTGATTTCAGAGCTGAGGCTATTGTCTGTTTGTTGGGACTCCAGGCAGTGTCCACCCTACAAGACTATAGTGCTTGTCAGGGCATCAAGAGTCCTCACCGATTCCAAGTCCCTTATCCAATGCTTGTCCCAAGGTCCTGCATGCCAGACAGACCCTACGTTTTGTTCCATTTGGACTGTTCTGTCAGCCATCGGCTCCTTGAATGAAGTTAACGTCCAATGGATAGCACACGTGGGCTTGGAAGGCAATTCGGCAGCCGACCAAGAAGCCAAGCTAGGGAGCACGCTTCCACAGTCATCCGCTCTTATATACCTCTCTTCAGCCACCGAAGCTGTTAAACTGCAGCAACAGAGTATTGCTGAGGATAGGTACCTCAGCGATTCACACGCCATTGTCCATAGAGCATTTACAGGCAGACAAAACTGTTACCAATGGGATTGGTCCAGGGACCAGTGCGTCACGGTGGCACAAGTATGCACTGGCCATTCTCCGTTGGCAGCAGCTTACCTGCACTGTATCGGGCGCCGGGACTTGGCCCATCTGCCCACGCTGTCAAGGCGCCGAAGAAACAGTCAAGCATCTGGTGTTCCAATGTCCAGCCCATGATCAGGCCAGTAGAGACCCGTGGCCAGGAGACAGCATTACAACAGATCCACAATGCCTCTGGATCTACCTGGAACAGATTGGGGCAGTGACTCACCCCCCTGACTGGGAATGAGAGAGGGAGAGCCCCAGCCAAAATCGAATTTGGTACATTGTCTTTAAAACATTAGATCTGGTGGCAACAAGTTTAATTATTTTCCTGCGAATTAACTGATTAAATCCCATTCAGTTTGAACGTGTGCTTGCGTTGTTTGGAGGATTGGCGGGGTAGGGAGGGTCCTGGGCTACCATTGTCTATGCCAGTGGCCTGCTGCATATGGTTGACGTTGACCGCTTGTGATTATCTGAATGCAGGCAACGCGATCGTTTGGAGGACATGCTGCGCAACTTAACACCAGAGCGGACCAAAGTCGGTGATGCGATGGTGTGGTGCGTGGACCATGCAGACAGCTCCGAGGAGGTCGTAGATTGTATCAGCGAATCACTGTCAATCCTACAGACTCCCATCCCTAAGAAGGTCGGTGTTTAATTGACTATACTTGCACACTGCACAGTAGTACTACTGATACTGTTATTATTTTTTGGCAGCATTTTGTCCAAATTTGGTGGGTTATATATAACCCATTGCACATGGTTATTGAAGCTTTTTGTCCCATTGGTTAGATTGCGGCTGGAAGTAATGAAACTCCCGTAGATTTGTCATCATTTGAATGATTTGATGGACCTTTGACACCCTCTTAGTCTCAGTCACAGCTGAGTCTGAATGAACTAACATTAACATTATAACATTAATATAATCATATTGGATAATTACGAGGTAGTCGTTTAATGTCCGGGTTGGATTTTGTCAGCGAAAACCTTCTTCTGACAGTCATTACGTTTAAACTGTCAAAAGCTTTGTTTAAGTTGACAGATAGGCCCTGTTTGAAAATGCTCATTGCAGTAATATTTTGTAGTCAGATATAGGCAGACTTACACCTGAAATTCATACAGAATTATAATATTTTAGAAGCAACATTTACTATTTAAAGCTCATTTGCAACAGTGTTGCACAGTTTGTGTAAAAACACAAAAATGTACTGTTTTGCATTTATTTTATGCAAAAATGTCCACAACAAAGTTTATGGTGACATCAACTGGCTCAAGTGGGTACAGGTTCTTTTTTTCGACCTTTGCTATTCATCATCGTCATCAGTCATCACAGTGATTTTAGTGTGCCGTAACTTATAATAATAAGGACAGCAGTGCATTACATTGTTTATGTTGGCTAGGGTGAAACTGTAAGTTAAAAGCGAAGTTGAAATAGTGTGTTTTAACAACAGTGACAGTTTTTTCTTCTTACAACAAATGTTACGTTGCAGCATACCTGCAGTTGTGGGAATAACGTAACGGTTTTGGCCCACCATAGCCATAGATGTATTGTCACCATAGCCCTATCCCTAACCTCTCATCACAGGCTGAATGGTAGTTCAAGCCGTGTGTTAACGGCGACTTCTCTTTCTTATGGGAAAGCCAAAAATTCGACCCCCCTCAGAATCAAAAACCCTGACCCGATTGAGATAAAATTTGGCACTGTTGATTACGTCGGCAAGGGGACCCGTCATGCAAAATTTTATGCAAATACCTCCAAGGGGGGCTTCTCAGCAAATGGGTAAAATATACGCAAAAATTTTTATAGCTGTACATATACCTTTTTTTTCAGAAACTCACCTACAGGTCAGACCCTTCGGGGGAATTTTTGCGCGCGATGGCTCAAACGACGCGGTCTCGCGCAAGCATGTGTCTGTTGGGGGTTAAAAATTTGAAATTAATATTTAACGTATTTATTCGCAAAAATCGAAAAAAATTACAATGGCGCCTATGGGGAAAATTAAGCAATTCTTTAAACGGTCATAACTTTGGCTGTGCATAAGAT
>Ga0209454_1000247_pt1 | contig 30329 bp, 25 predicted proteins | sample WorMetHERISLAND1_2_FD_187400 | JGI IMG/M metagenome (GOLD analysis project Ga0209454, IMG submission 187400) | Marine gutless worms symbiont microbial communities from Max Planck institute for Marine Microbiology, Germany - Olavius geniculatus... | ecosystem: Host-associated > Annelida >... | reverse complement strand
CTGCATCGCCTCCTGCGCCCAAAAAATATATTTGCTTATATATAGGATCCGTGCTTCCCATATCGGGCTTGTCCAACTACAGGATAAGATTGTGGTTCGCTTCGCTCTCACAATCTATCCTTATTCGATAGGCGGAGCGTGAGCGGAGCCTGTCAAGTGCGTTAGAGCGAAGCTCGACAGCCGGCCGATAGGCGGATGGCCGAAGGCCAAGCGAGCTTTAGCTCGCGGTCCGCCTATCAGGGATGATGGAGGGTATGAAGTTTATGACCCACATTGAAACCGGGCCCAAGGCCGTGGTGGCGGCCATCAACGGAAACTGCCTGGGGGGTGGGCTGGAAATTGCCATGTGCTGTCACTATCGTGTTGCCGTCAAAGGCGTCAATCTGGGCCAACCCGAAGTTCAGATCGGGCTTATTCCGGGAGCCGGTGGAACCCAACGCCTGCCGCGATTGATCGGCCTGCGGCACGCTTTGGAGATGATCACAATCGGTAAACCTGTTAAGGCTGAAGTCGCCTTTCAGAGAGGGCTGGTGGATGAGACCGCCGATCCGGTCAACCTCGTTGACGCTGCCGTGGCCGCAGCCGGCCGCTTTGTTTCGGGTGAGCTGAATATCAAAGCCCGGGCCACTCGCAACCGCCATCACTGGATCCCCAGCGCAGCCGAAAAAAGGGCCATGATGGATTTTACCAAAGCCATGACGGCGGCTCAGGCCAAGGGCTACATCGCCCCGTTTAAAGCTGTTGAGGCAATTGACAAGGGCCTGAGCTATGACATCGACGCCGATCTCCGCCTGGAGGCCGAGCTGTTTGCCGACTGTGCGGTTTCGGACGTGGCCAAGAACCTGATCGGCATTTTTCTCAATACCCGCGCGGCCGGCAGGCTGCCCCGCATTGAGGGGCTTGAGCCGGCCGGGATTAAGAAAGTTGCCATGCTGGGCGGCGGCGTGATGGGATCCGGTATCGTCAATCTGCTGCTCAAGGGCGGTTTTGAAATCGTGCTGTGGGATATCGGCGCTGAGGCCCTCGAGAAGGGCGTCGGGTCGGTTCGCAAGACTTTTGAATACCCGATCAAGAAAAAGAAAATGAAACCGGCCGATCTGGAAGACATGCTTGAAAATCAGTTGACCACCACTACCTCCCTGGATGATCTAAAAGACGTCGATCTGATTATCGAAGCGGTGCTGGAAGACATGCAGGTCAAACAGGACATCTGGAAAAAGCTCGAGGGCATCTGTCGACCGGACGTAATTTTTGCCACCAACACGTCGGCGCTGCCGATAACCGAAATGGCTTCCATCCTGGATGATCCCGGTCGTATGATCGGCCTGCATTTTTTCAACCCGGCCCATCGCATGATGCTGCTGGAAATCATCTGTGCGGCCGAAACAGCCGACCAGACCCTGGCTTCCTGTGTGTCTTTTGCCCGGACCATCAAAAAAATACCCATCGTTGTCAACGACGGGCCGGGATTTTATGTCTCCCGGCAGCTCGGCGGGCTTTTTGGCGGGGCGGTCTATCTGTCGGCCGACGGTGTGGACGGGGCGGCCATCGAATCGGCCATGGTTGAATTCGGCATGCCCATGGGACCGGCCACCCTGGCGGACCTTACCGGCATTGACATTAATTATCACGTCAATAAAACCTTTGAGAAGCGACTGGGAGAGCGCTACAATGTGCACCCGCTCACGGAGGTCATCTACCAAACCGGCTGCTACGGGCGCAAGACCGGCGCCGGCTATTTTGATTACAGCAGTGGTCAGCCGGTCCCCAATCCGGTGGTTGCCGATGCGGTCAAAAAATATCTCAAGGACAACAAGGTATCTCCCAAAAAGATCTCGCAGCAGGAGATCGTCGATGCCATGCTGGCCCTGGGCGTCAATGAAGCCGCCCTCATGATCGAAGAGGGCATTTGCGACCGTCCCCAGGACATGGACCTGGCGATGATCTACGGTACCGGCTTTCCCCCCTACCGGGGCGGCATCCTGCGGTACGCCGACAAGTGGGGCTTGCCGAACGTTTGCGCCAAGCTGGCGGCGCTCGAGCAGCAGTACGGGCCGCGCTTTAAGCCCGCGGAGCTGCTCAAAGTGATGGCCGAGACCGGCAAGAATTTTTATACAGAATAGTCAAATAGAGAAATAGTTGATAAGTCAATTAGTTGAGGGGTCGGGGAGTTTTTCAATCGTTGCTATGTCCGGCCGGGGTATGCGCTCGCGCCAGCCGTAACAATATGACCGCGCAACTTGGGTACGGCAGCTATCCCGCGTCGAATGGATCCGTGCCAGCCCCAGAAGACAGTCTGCACGGCAGCGCCCATCGTCTCTGCCTTTGCGGAACCAGCGCAGGGGATTGGGGGCGTGTACGGAGTCCGGTACGAATTTGTTACGGCTGGCGCGAGCGCATACCCCGGCCGGACAAGTCGTCAGATGGCGCAGGGCGATAAAATGATAGTCTAGACAATCGGGGGGAGAAACTCCCCGACCCCTCAGGTAGTTCAGAACTTCAGGGAGCCATCAAACTATTTAACCGATCAACTAATATACTAATTGCCTAAAATGGAGGTATATCATGAAAGAAGTCGTCATCGCCGGATATTTGAGAACTGCCCAGTCCCGTTCCAGACCCAATGATCCGGCCAGGGATTGGTTCTGTAAAATGCGATCAGATGAGCTGCTGGCCGAAATCTTGCCGGAAGTCATCAAGCGCAGCGGTGTCGAACCCGAGGAAATCGATGATTTTCTGGTGGGATGTGCCACCGGTGTCAGCGAACAATGGGCCTACGGGGGGCGCAATCCGATATTTTTGGCCAACCTTCCCAACACGATTGCCGCCAAATTTGTCGATCAGCAATGCGGTTCCGCCATGGCTGGGATTCACATCGGATTCATGGAAATCGCCCAGGAGTTTGCCGATGTGGTGCTTATCGGCGGTATGGAGCACATGACGCGGGTGCCCATGGGCGGACCGCTGATAGATCGGGGGGCGATCATGCCCAATATGACCCTCTTTTTGGATCCCAAATACCAGCACTGGGACATGATGACCTCGATGAACATGGGACTGACGGCTGAGAAGCTGTTTGCCCAGACCGACCATACCAAAGAAGATATGGACAAATGGGCCCTGCGTTCCCACCAGCGTGCCGCCGCCGCCCAGGCTGAAGGCTTCTTTGACGATGAGATTATGCCGGTCGAGGCTGAGCAGGGCGACGGTTCCAGGATGGTGGTCGACAAAGACCAGGCCGTGCGGGGAGACTCGACCCTGGAAGGCATTGCCGCGCTCAAACCGGCATTTAAGAAGGATGGCGTCATCACCGCCGGCATCTCTTCGCCCTTAAATGCCGGGGCTACATCCATGGTGCTGATGTCTAAAGACACCGCCAGAAAGAAAGGCATCGAGCCGCTGGCCACCATACGTTCCATCGGGTTCGCCGGGGTGGACCCCACCATCATGGGGCATGGTCCGGTGCCGGCCAGCCGGAAGGCTTTAGACAAGGCCGGGTTGAAAGCCTCGGATGTCGACTTCTGGGAGATCAACGAAGCCTTTGCCATCGTTGCGCTCAATTGCATCGCCCAGCTGGGGCTCGATCCGGAGAGTGTCAATGTGATGGGCGGGGGCACGGCCATCGGTCATCCCCTGGGCGCCACCGGGATCCGCCTGACCGGCACGCTGGCCCGGATTCTGGCGGCCAAAGGCGGTCGCTATGGCTGTGCCAATGCCTGCGTCGGCGGCGGTCAGGGTGTTGCCAAGATCATCGAACGGGAGGAATACGACTGGTGATATTTTCTGCCGGGTGGTAAACACTTGCCGGCGGGACAAATCTATCCTTAATTCAATAATTCGAATTGATGCCAAAGTAAAGAGGCAGAAAATATGTTTGAAGCATTTCATGATGTCGTAACGAATGTCTCAGAAACCATTAGAAAGTATGAAACCGAGCTGAATCGTCCTGTCATCGGTGTCATGCCGGCCTATTTCCCGCTGGAGCTGATCGACGCCGCCGGCGGATATCCCGTGCAGCTCTGGGGCAATAACCTGCCGATCGAAAATTCCGATGCCTATCTGCAATCATATTGCTGCTCCGTTGCAAGATCGGTTCTCGAGTTGGAATTGCGCGGGATCGCCGGCATGGTCCACGCCTACGCGTTTACCTCCCTTTGCGACACTCTGGTGAATTTGCGGGAAATTTATCGCCGTATTTTCACCAAACCGACGGTGGAGCTTTCAATTCCCATCACGAGGACCGTGGAAGCCCGCAACGAGTATCTGCAGAATGTCGTTCAATCCGTGACCGGCGGTCTGGAAAATATCACCGGCGTGAAAATTACCCCTGAGAAACTGGAGCGGGCATCCAGGCGATATGGCCGTACGCGCTTTCTGCAGCGTGAACTGTACCGGATCCGGCGCGAAAATCCGGGAACCGTTGCAAATCATGACTTTTATACCGCCATCAAAGCCGGCTTTTTTCTGCCGGTGGATGTATACAACGCCAAGCTTGAAGAACTGCTGCAGAATCTGGCCAAATCCGACCGTACCGCCGGCGGACAGCCCAAATTACTCCTTTCCGGGATGGTTTTCGACCCCCTTGAAATTTATAAATTGTTGGATGAATCCGAGATCTGTGTGGTGGATGACGATTTCGCCAATGGCTGGCGGACGGTCGCGAAAAATGAGTTGAAAACCGCAAATCTGGTCCGGGGAATCAGCGAGTATTTATTCAATCCGGTTCCGTGCTGCTGTATTTACAACCCCGGTCATGATCGGCACGCCTATTTGCTGCAGAAGGTCAGGGATTCCGGAGCCGACGGTGTTCTTTTCTGGTACGTCAAGTTTTGCGAGCCGGACGCCTTTGACCGTCCCCAGTTAACGAATCAGCTCAAGGATGCAGGAATTCCGGTCGGCTTTATCGATCTGGAGCTGACCATGACCAACTTTGATGCGCTTCGAACCAGGGTCGGTGCGTTTTGTGAGATATTAGATTCAAAATGAACCCGGTTTTCGTTCTAGCCCAAATTAGAGTTTTAGTTGTGATTTCTTTGCATATTATGATCCGTGTGAGGCGGATTTTATCACGAAAACACGAAAGTTGGAAAACACGAAAATTTTCGTGGTTTCTTTTCGTGTTTTCGTCATTTCGTGCTTTCGTGATAGTTCTCCTATGCTTTCCGCCTTCGGTGGATTCCGGTTAGATAATGCCGAATTATCTCTTTATCCATGGAGTAAGATTGTCATGACTAAATTTGCCGCCTACCACAAAATGAAAGAGCTTCTGACGAATTATTATATCGAAGCCAAGACCACCACTGAAAAGCCCATTGCCTGGGTAACCAGCGGTGCACCGGTCGAGTTTCTCTATGCCATGGACATATTACCGATTTATCCGGAAAATTATGCCGCCATGTGTGCCGCCAACCATCAGTCCGTCGAGCTGATGGAAGCGGCCGAGGCCGAAGGGTTTTCCATGGATCTTTGCGCCTATGCCCGCACCGATTTCGGGGCCGATATCACCCAGGGCGGACCGGCGGCCGGACTACCGGCGCCCCATTTTCTGCTGTGCTCCACCAATATATGCAAGACAGTCATCAAATGGTATGAGGTTATTGCCCGCAGATATGATGTGCCGCTGTTTATCGTCGACACACCGTTTCTCCATGACGGCCTGACCAGGGATCTGGTGAAATACACCGTTTCCCAGTTTAAAGACCTGGAAAAATTTTTGGCGGAATTTACCGGCAGGACCTTTGATCGGGATCGCTTTATGGAGGTCCTGAAACTCAGCAGGGAAGCCTCCAGATATTGGAAGGATATGCTTTATCTGGGCCAGACCGTACCAGCGCCGTTTAACAGTCTGGATACCTTTATTCACCTGGGACCCATCGTAACCCTGCGTGGGACCCGGGCGTGCGTGGATTATTATCAGCTGCTGTATGACGAAGTCGCCGAGCGGGCCGCGAAGAAAATCGGCACCATACCTGACGAGCAATACCGTGTGTTATGGGACAATCTGCCCATTTGGTTTAAAATGCGGCGGCTTGAAAGCTTTTTCGAGGAAAAGAAAACTACCCTGGTGGTGACGACTTATGCCAACAGCTGGGGCGGATACAGCAACATTGACGTCAGTCGAACCAGCGAGGTCTACGAGGCGCTGGCCCGGTCCTATCTGGATGTTTACATAAACCTGGGATTTGAGGAAAGAATCAAGTATCTGGCCGAATTGATCGAAGAATTCTCTTTGACCGGTTTCATCATGCACTCCAATCGTTCCTGCAAACCTTACTCGGTGGGGATGTACGTTTTGAAGGATGATCTGACCAGGCTGACCGGCAAGCCGGGCGTTGTCATCGAAGCCGACCAGAATGACCCCCGGGTGTATTCGGATGCCCAGGTGGAAACGCGCCTGGAGGCGTTTATTGAATCCATGCAGCCGGTGTAAGGTTGTACGTGTGAAGGAGATATTAGCTGGGTGATAGAAATTAGGGCCCCTCGCAAAGTGCATAGCGCATAGCGCATGGCGCATAGAGTCTAAGCCCGGAATGCTGAGAGTTCAGAAAAAGCATACCCTTGGCGCCATGCGCTTTGCCCTATGCCTAGGATTCTCTGAAACCTGACACCCGAAACCTGAAACCAAAGCCGGCGGCTATCTATCCCAAATTGTTGAATAAGGAGATCCATTATGGAATACGAAAATCTGTCCCTTGAGAAACGCGGCCATATCGGCATCATCACCCTCGACCACCCCCCGGTAAATGCCTGGAACCTGGGTATGCTGGAAGATTTTGAACAGGCCGTCGACGAAATAGAAAACGACCGGGATGTGCGGGTGCTGATTCTGACCGGGGCCGGCGAAAAATGCTTTTCAGCCGGCTTCGATGTCAGCGACGCCGCCAATTCGCACGTCACAAGCCCCAAGGGGCGCGCGCTCTGGACCCGCATCGACCAATTTTCCAAACCGGTGATCGCCGCGATCAACGGATTTGCCATGGGCGGCGGGCTCGAGCTGGCACTCTGCTGCCATTTCCGCATCATGGTGGACGACCCCAAGGCCACCGTCGGACTTACTGAACTGAATTTGGGAATCATACCCGGCTGGGGCGGCACCCAGCGCTTAACCCGCGTCGTCGGCAAAGCCAAGGCCCTGGATATGATCCTGTTCAGCAAGCGCATCGATGCCCAAGAAGCGCTGGGCATCGGCTTGATCAATCAAATTTCCACCCGGGAAAAACTGATGGATGATGCCGTGGCATTTGCCGATATCCTGGCCAAACGGCCGCCCCTGGCGGTCGGAGCCGTTCTAAAGGCAATATCCGCCTTTGATTACAATGGGATGGAGTCGGGACTTGAAGTAGAGCGGCAGGGCAGTGCCATCGTCGGTCAGTCCAAGGACCGCGTCGAGGGCTTCAGCGCTTTTCTGGAAAAACGCGCACCGCAGTTTACCGGAGAGTAATGAATTGGGAAGTGGGAATGCGGAATGTGGAATTGTGAATCGGGTTGCGGATTGTCTCGATTTGAGATTTGTAAATCGTGTTGCGCGTTACGTGTTAGATTCGGATTAAAATCGATTTTTATTTCTCAGCCGACACTTTCCTTTACCATGCGATCAGTTTTATTGAAGCCGAACGTGGTTGCGAGAATATAAAATACAAATTGATCGTGTCGATCCCCACCATGTAACGCCCCCCCGCGCCTCGCAACTCGCGATCCATAACTCAAACCCCGTAACGCGTTACCAGAAGACAGACGACAGAGGAACAGTCATCGTCACGCCGGGGCGTAACTTCGGGCTTCGTCAAAACTGCGCCACGACACGTCGTCGCGGCAGGCAGAGGCCGGATATCAGACCCGTGCGCCCGAAGCCGAATGCCGAAAGCCATTCACCTCATTGCTCAGCAGGCCGCTAACCTGAAACCCTATGCCCCATGCGCTCTGCCCCATGCTCCGCGCCCCTTAACCCGCACCCCGCACCCCGTCAGAATCCTTCCACCTGTCTGGGAAAATAATCCTCGAGGACTCCCTGGCGGTAGACGTCTGCGGTGGCACAGTGCAGTCCCCCGCCGAAGGGGGACACCTCGAACAGCGGTACCGGGATTACTTCGAAGCCGTACCTGTCCAGCAGCTCCATCATGGGTGTTTCGGCGGCCTCGACGCAGACCGTCTTGGGATCGATCACCAGGCAATTCATGTTCAGCCACAGGCTGCAGGTGCACAGCGGCATTTTTTTCTTGCGGACCGATCTCGGGGCGTCCACCACCTCCCAGTCATTCGTTTTGAACAGGGCATTGTGCGCAGCGTTCAGCGGGCGGCGATCGGGATTTACCAGCACCAGGCCGGGGCGCAGGGGAATCAGGGTGGCATCGATATGCCAGGGCAGCATTTCGGTGTAGGCCACGCGGTGCACCCGGTGACCCGGGTAGTGGCGGCGCAGCCATTCAATACCGGCATCATTGGTCACCATGGATTTTTGGACGAAAAGGTCTTTGCCGAAACGGGCCACATCCGCCGCATCGAACAGCGGCTCGGCTTCGGTTATGATCCAGTCGCTGTCTTCGGTGCGCTGCCACCGCTCCTGTTCGCTCGCAGTGTCCCATTTCTGCCAGAAGCCTTCTTTATAGCTTTGTGCGGTCAGGCGCGGTTTCGGTGCGGTTTCCCACCGGAAGCCGCTGTCTTCCCGGTAATATTGCTCCAGCAGCGGCCGGTAGCACAGGTATTCGAACCAGCGGCTGCGAAACGACATCGGGGCTTCCAGAATTTCGTTGCCAACGGTCAAAATCACATCTCTGGGGGGCATGCAGCCAAACATCGAGCCTTGCTGCCAGTCAGGGGTCCGGATAGATTGGCCGAAATCCAGCGGGACCGGGCGGTCGACGCGGATGCCGCGTTTTTCCAGAATGGACGCGAAATTGTCCAGTAATTCAGAAGCCTTTGCTTCCATTTCTTTAGGAAGCGAACCGAAGGTTCCGGATGGATAACCCTGCTCCGGAAAGTCGAGTCGAACGGCGGGCTCGGGGGCCTGAATCTGGGTGCCGTCGGCGCGGCCGACGATGACATGCTTTAATGGATCCCATTCATTCCACGAACTCACCACGGTTTTACTGTCGCTTTCCTGCATCACGCTCCCCCTGGCAGGCCATTACGCCAAAGTTAAAATTTAAGATATACTTGCAATTTATAAGGTAACTAATTTAAATTAATTATAAAATTAAACAAAACCGCATTTGCCTTGAGTAATAGTGAAAGATCTGTACTTAATTGTGTGTTTCAGTTGTTTTATCCATCGAGGAGCCCGCTGTCAAATGACAGGAGCGAAGGAATGATTTTAAATAGAGATGACAGAGCGAAGCGATACCACAAATCTTCAATCTTCAATCTTCAATCTTCAATCTTCAATTCTCTATTCTCCGCATCAGTGAATCCCAATTGCCACTTATAAATGCAGGTACTCCGGCACCACATTTGCAGCGGCGAGCCCATCTTCGATGGCCTCCAGAACCTTGGTCTTCTCATCCGGGAATTGATACCCTTCGTAGCCATGGCTGAGCATCAGCCCGCCGCTGCTGTTGCGCCAGTAGTTGGCGGCATGATCGAAGCAGACCTTAGAGGTGACGTCTAAGTTTGCTATCATCAGCCTTAATTCGCGCAATTGCTCATCCGGGGACAGCATTTCGAATTCACCCCTTTGCTGCCAATCGTGTATCGGGGTTCCCGGTTGAGGAAAAAGCGGCCTGGAGCGGATGTAGTGCGGATTTATGGCGCTTAGCACCCGGGCGGTATTTTTGGCGTGGTTTTCCCACATTCCCCGGCCGCCCAGACCCGGCATCCAGTATTCGGAAAGCTGAAATCCGGCCTGCATGGCCTTCTGTCCGCCTTTGATATGGCCTTCGGCGCTGACGCCTTTATTAATTTTTTTCAACAGCTCGTCATCGCCGGATTCCAAACCCACATGCAGCCGGTCGAGTCCGGCTTCGCGGATGGCTTTGAGCTCTTCCAATTTTTTTTGACCCAGGGTCTTGGAGCGGGCATAGGAGGTGACCCGTGTCAGAGAGGGGAAGGTTTTGCGCAGATACTGCAAGACTTCGATAAGGCCGTCCGTTTTCATGATCGGGCTGTTGGCATCCTGCAAAAACGCCGTTTTGGCGCCGGATTGCAGCCAATTGAAGACCATGCCGAATCCGTGATGGTAATTGAGTCCCGGATGCTTGGTGATCAGCTCTATGGCGGTGTCGCGGGTGATCCGGCCATTGAAGCCCAGTCTGTGAGAAATTTCCTTTAACTCGGTGCAGATAGCGGCAATGGAATCGATATCGCCTTTGATTTCCGTCGCAGTCCTGACCTCGAATTTTTCGGTTTTGTACATATTGCAAAAGGCACAGCGGTTCCAGGGGCAGTTGCGGGTGACCCTGACAAGCAACGAAAAACTCCCGCCTTCGCTGGGGGGGCGGTAAACACCGACTTCAAAATTGTACTTCGGGTGTGTTACTTCAGACATCGAATCTCCTTTAGTGGTTCATTGTTGAGACACCGGCGGCAGCCGCATGCTGATCTTACGAACCGGGCGATGCCGTTTCAGTGCTCTCGAGGATTTAATATAACCACTGGTTATTCTTTTTCAATTCGGTTTTTTCCATCCGCCCGCTGCGGCATCTGGCGGTAGGAATTTGAATGGATAAATCCACAGCCAACAAGGGTCAACGCCCGAGCAGATCCTCGCATAGTCTTAGGTGAGAAGCTGCCGCATCTTTATTCGGCCGACTCGATCAGCGACCAGGCGACATCCGCGACCTCCCGGGTAAAACGCCCCCATTCCGGCGCCTCGGACGAGCTCGCAATACCCATGATGCCGCGCTTGTATACCCCCTGTAAGATGCTCGCCAGGCGGAAAAAAGAGAAGGCCAGATAAAAATTCCAGGAGGGGATATTTTCCCGTCCGGTGAGCCGGCAATATTCTGCCACAAATTCGGATTCGGTCGGAATGCCGGTTTGGATACCCACCTTGCCCGCCAGGCTCAATTTACCGGCGACCCCGCCGTGATAAGGCATGCAGCTGTATCCGAGGTCCCCCAGGGGATGGCCGAGGGTGGACAGTTCCCAGTCCAGCAGGGCTATGATCCTTGGCTCCGTGGGATGGAACAGCATGTTGTCCATACGAAAATCCCCGTGCACAATGCAGCTGGCATCATCTTCGGGAACATTGGCCGGCAGATAGTGCATGAGCGCTTCCATGGATTCGATATCTTCGGTCTTGGCGGCCACATACTGTTTAGACCAGCGGCCGATCTGGCGGCTGAAATAGTTGCCCGGATGGCCGTAATCCGCCAAACCCAGTTCGGTGAAATTGACGGTGTGCAGGGCTGCCAGCACCCGGATCATGTCGGCGTATATAGCCCGGCGTTCCGGCGCATCCATATCCGGCAGGGCCAGGTTCCCCAACACGCGACCCGGGACATATTCCATGACAAAAAACGGGGTTCCGACGACGTTCTCATTTTCACACAGCAATAGCATTTTCGGCACCGGAACGCTGGTCTTTTCCAAAGCCTGCATGACGCGATACTCGCGCTCCACCTGATGAGCGGAAGGCAGGAGTTTGCCGGGGGGCTTTTTCCTGAGCACGTATTTCCTCCCGCCGGCATCCAGCAGGAAGGTCGGATTGGACTGGCCGCCTTCGAACTGATCCACCCTCAGCGGGCCTTGAAATCCTTCTAGGTTGGCCTTCAGATATCGCGTTAAGACCTGCTCGTCAAAACGGTGGGCATCTCGAACGGGGGTCAGTATGGCCTGATATTTCATGTCTGCTACCTCGTTTTTGAATTTGGGTATTGAGATCACTGGATTTCCAGCGAATGCAATTTGGCGCGAATTTTTGATTTCTATTGCATTTATATGTTATTGGCAATATCTAATATTATTCACCCCCTCCCCATTGGCGGTGCGCATGAATGCAAAGGAGGTGTCCAATGGCCGAATTTCAAAGCCGCTACGCTGAGGTCAACGATATGCGGCTGCACTACATCAGTGCCGGAACGGGGGACCTGATCATGTTCGTGCACGGTTTTCCGGAATTCTGGCTTGCATGGGAGAAACAGCTGGCCGAATTCGGGCGGGACTTTCAGGCGGTGGCGCCGGATTTGCGGGGGTACAACCTGTCTTCCAAACCCCCGGAGGTCGAGAAATACCATGTCAAAGACCTTATCGAAGACCTGCGGTCCCTGGTGGGACAGCTGGGGCATGAAAAATGTATCATGGTTGCCCATGACTGGGGAGGGGCGCTGGCCTGGTCAGTCGCCATGCGTCATCCCGCTATGCTGGCAAAGCTGATTATCATCAATTCCCCCCATCCGGCCGTGTTCGCCCGCGAACTGCTGCTCAATCCGGATCAGCAAAAAGCCAGCCAGTATATGCTCTTGCTGCGTTCGGCCAAAGCCGAGCGGGTATTGTCTGAGAACAAATTCGCCAGGCTTATGGATGTGCTGGTCCAATTCGGCAGCAAATGGGAGATGTCTGAAGACCATCGCCTCAAATACATCGAGGCCTGGTCCCAGCCGGGGGCGCTGACCGGCAGCCTCAATTACTACCGGGCATCCCCCCTCTATCCGCCGACCGGTGTAAAAGATCAGGCGCAGATTGAGGCCGTTTGGAACCTCCCCAGGGAGATGCTGACGGTCAAGGTGCCGACGCTGGTCATCTGGGGGGAGCAGGACCGGGCTTTGCTGACCGGCAACTTGGACGGGCTGGAAGACTATGTCGACGATCTGACGGTCGAGCGCATCCCCGATGGAACCCACTGGGTAATCCATGAGAAATCCGAACGGGTCAACGCGCTGATCCGGGATTTTATTGCATAGGCTGGTCCAGGTTCAGGGTCCTGGGTTCAGCGTTCAAAGGTGCAGGGGTTGGCAAGGTTTTGATCTCCTGTGCATTGCATGATTTAGAGCGACCGTGAATTCTGAATCCGGAGTAGGCCGAAGGCGAACAAAATACTAAGACGATTTTGACATAACCCTGAACTTTGAACAGTCGCTTAACCCTTGGACAGGAAGAGACGATGACGAATCCACATCACAGCGGTGACACCGTGGTCATTGACGGCGGGTACAGTTGCTTTTAAGATCGGTTTTGGCGGTGTGGTGTAGGGTTACGTGAAATAGAATTGCTTTTACTTATATGAAATCTCATTATTATTTATCTCACGCCAAGGCGCAAAGACGCAAAGGAAAAGATCAATGTAAATATTATCTTGGCGCCTTGGCGTCTTTGCGTGAAAATAAACAGAATATTTTCCGATCAGACTGGACGCTTTCGGCCAGTGGTGGCGCCCGTAAAAAACGTCCGGTGCAACCAAATCATAGCTCAGGTTCAGGTAGTTACTGACACCCGAAACCTGACACCTGAAACCCATGAAAAAGAATGATCTATGACAACGCTAATCGCCTCTGACCCCACACGTATTACCGGGTTTCGATTATGATTAGCGTGAAATGGTGGATTCGATGACGGAATACGAAGCGCTTGATCCCCGGTTCAAACAATCCCTGTTGGACTGGATGAAAACCAAGAACCATTTTTGGTCCCTGCTCGGCATGGAAATAGTGGAAATCAAAAAAGGATGGGCCAAACTGAGGCTGCCGTTCAGCCGGAAGCTGGCCAACGGCATCGGGGTCGCCCACGGCGGGGCTATCTTCTCGCCGGCGGATTCGGCCGTGGGAATGGCCCTGGTTGGACTGCTGAATAAAGATGAAAATATATCGACTCTCGAGATGAAGATCAATTATCTGAAGCCGTTTGCCGAGGGGGAAATCATCGCCGAGGCCAAAATTGTCCACAAGGGTGCCATGACGGCCATCGGCGATGTCGAAGTCAGAGACGGCGGGGGCACTCTGATTGCCAAAGGCCTGGCGACCTATGCGATTTTTACTAAATCAAACCACTCATAATACATGATTACGGCCCTAACCAACCAAAATGAAGTTAATTGCTCCGTGTGGTTTTTTTTTAGAATTACTCTCGCTGTGTTGGCGTATTGGAGTACTGGAATGATGGATGAAAAGCTGCCGCCATTATTGCATAATTCCAATATTCCATCGCTCCATTACTCCACGCACTCTATACACTGGTGCTTTATGATAGCCTCAGCATACTTTATTATCGCTTATTGTTACGAATAATCATAGGGGGTGGCGTTGAAGGCCGATGAGTTTAAAAACATTCTCAATAAAAAGATAACTTCAACCGAATAACAGGTAACGAATAACGGTTAACTATTATTGGAGGAAGGTTATGAGCTCAATATTAATGGAATACTTTAATAAACAGCCCAGACTCGGCACCCTTTCTACAGCCGATAAAAATGGAAAGGTCAACTCAGCCTATTTCGGTTCTCCCCGGATGACTGACGAGAAAACAATCTTTATGGGAATCGGCAACAATCGCACCTTCGCCAATTTGCAGGACAATCCCAATGCCGTCTTCATGGTCATGGAACCGGGCCAGTCGATCATGGATTGGAAAGGCGTCAGGATATATGTCGGAATGACGGAATGTCAGACGTCAGGACAGAAACTCGATGAAATGCGGGCGACCATCGCCAAACACGCCGGTGAGAACGCCAGCAAGATGATTCACGCGGTGGTGACATTTGAGATTCGGGAAATCAGACCGCTGGCCGATTTTGGGCAGGGTTGGGAAAAATCGGTCTAGGCAAATTATCAGCCATTGTGAGTCGATCGCTGCCTGCGGGGACACCTTAAGTCTGAATAAAGACCGCTACGGTGCATCCGGATGCGGCAATTTTAAATAAAATATAGCTACCCCCATCGCCTTTTAATTTCACTTGTCTGGACCGACCTTCGAAAATCCAAGTTAATATGTACGTAAAAATGTACTTGGCAGCCGCTTTTATTTTTAATAGAGTCAGCATCCACACCACCACATAATCGCCGGCAATCAGGATTCGAGAGCTAGGATTCTGATTCGTGACGGCAAGACAGTGAATGGGGCAGGGTGATAGTAGACTAATTGAGGCAGAATATAAATGTTATCACTTTTTTCATAGTGTTTGCTGTATGTTGAAATTCATTTGTTGTTGGCGCTTGCCATCTGATTCCCGCAAGGATGCGCACTGGCGGATGGTTGGTCGCACCGAGCTATAAAGCCAGTTCGGTTAGCGCGACTTTGGGTGAAAAAGCCCTCTGACGACCAGGGTTTATGCTGACCGATGAAGAAATTTCGCCCGCAACGAGGATGTCTAATTGTACATTGGAAGATTTATTTCAGCGAATATACCACCTGCCTCGAGGGAGCGACAAAATGGATAAGAAGGTACTGATTTTCTTTTCGCTGTTTGCAATTGTGATGATCGGCGGTTCCCTCGCGCTGAGCCTCTGGATATTTCCCAGGGTCACTGCCAATCCGCGCTATATGGGGTTCGGCCTGAGCGGCATGATCGAACCGCCGCCGGGTGCGGTCTTCACCCGGGAAGCCATCTTTTTCATCGTGGCTCAAATGGTCGTGACGGTAGTGGTTGTATGGCTCGTCGGCCGACAGTTGGCCCGACGACTGAGTTTGGACAGACCGGTAACCATCCAAGGCTATCTCTATAAAATCAGCCGACTGACCAGCAAAAGCGAATACGATGTTTTCTGTAAAGCCTCGGAGGACTGGCCGGTTACAGATGCGCAGGTAGATCAGGATTTCAAACGGTATATGTCCGAGCAAAGCATTCCGTACTACGTCAACGACTTTATCAGAAAGAACAAATGCCACATCGATAAACTCCACCTGCCCCTATTCATGTTCCAGCAGCATTAATCCTCCCTGGTCGCGTCAATTCAAGCCCGGTGAAACCGTATGCACTAATATTTTGCTTGACAGCATCAGCAGATTTCAATTAGTTTGTATGCGAAAGGTATTATGATGAAATCCTATGATGACTGCATCATATTTCTGCTGGCCAAAGCCTACCAGAAGGCCCACGGCGATTTTAAGAGACGGCTGCAATCTTACGGGCTGACACCCATTCAGCATTTAATCCTGGAGGTGCTGTGGGCATCGGACGGACTTTCGGCCAGTGATATCGGCAAAAAACTGGTTCTGGACGGGGCCACTTTGTCCGGTGTGCTGGAACGGCTGGCCGCCGGTGGCTGGATTTTGAAGCAAGCAGACAGCGAAGACAAACGGGTTTTGCGCAATTATTTGACACCCAAAAGCAAAGAGCTGAAGCCCCGCTTGTCCCAGGTCAGGGATGAGACCAACGCAGATCTTTTGAAGCCATTCTCTCTGGAGGAAAAGGTGCTGCTGAAAAGGCTTTTGCGAGATATGCAATAGGATGTGGTTCCAGGTTCCGGGATCTGGGTTAAGGGGTCGCAGAAGGTTGTTGTCGCTTGTGTCATGATACGGCAACCCGCGCGGCACCCTTCGCTCAAGAGAATAAAAGAGTACCGCTTGCCGGTGTCAGGTTTTTTTAAGGCGCGCTCAGGCGGATTCTCAACCGGGTACCCTGAACCCTGGACCCGTGAACGTTGAACCCGTGGACCTAATTTATATCGTACACAAATAAATTAAAAGGAATAGAATTTCATGTCGGAGCAGGATGTTTATCGAAATTTTATTGATTGGCTGGGCAAAACCTGGTGGGGATTGCCTCCTTCTGAGCAACTGTTGCCGCTGATCAAGGTGCGCTACACAGTCGAAGAGGCCGAATTTTTAACCGGTTTTCCGTTTTCGGGCCGCAGCCTGGAGGAACTCGCCGAGCTTAAATCCACGGCGGCGGAAGGGCTGGGGCCTTATCTGGATGATCTGGCCGGCAAGGGCATCCTGTTTAGAAGGAAAAGCGACGGAACCGTCAGATACAGCCTGAACGACTCGTATTTCGTTTTTTTCCGCAGCGCCTTCTGGCCGGGCCGCGACGATGAGGCCAGCCGGAATATGGCCGTCCATGCCAACCGATACTATTTTGACGGCTTTTATGAGCAGTACGCTACCGCCCACGCCAAAGGCCTCAGGACGCTGCCGATCGACAAGACCATCGGGGACACCCGCCGTATTCTGCCCTATGAAGACGTGGTCAAGGTACTGGACAGCTTCGAGTATTTTTCGGTCTCGGCCTGTCCCTGCCGCCACCGCAAGAATCTGGATGACGACTCACACACCTGTAAGAAACCCCTCGGCAATTGCCTGCATTTCGATACCCTGGGCCGCTATTGTGTTGAAAACGGGCTCGGCCGTGAGATTACCCGGGAAGAAACCGAACGGATTCTGAAGGAGTCTGCCGACGCGGGACTGGTGCACGGTATTTCCAACTGGCGCAAAAACCCGGATACCATCTGCAACTGCTGCAGCTGCTGCTGCCTGTGGATGGAGGCTTACCATATACTGGACCACCACAAAAGTCTGGATGCGTCCAATTATCGCCTCAAGATCCAACCCGAAGACTGCATCGGCTGCGGCCTGTGCGTCAAGCGCTGCCCCATGGATGCCATCCAATTGAAATTCTCGACGGCGGTAACCAACAAATATAAGAAGGCCCCGGTTATAGAGGCGGACTCGTGCCTGGGATGCGGTGTCTGTGTGCACAAATGTCCCACCGATTCACTGACCCTCGTGCGCAATAAAAAAATCGAAGACCCCCCGGAAACCATGCGCGAGTATGCAATGCGCTTTACGGCGGACCGCAAGGGGGGTGTGCCTCTGAAAAGGAACGGCAGTTGATTGTTAGTTCTTGGCATCTTGCGTAAAAATCGTGACTCAAGTGCAAGCTGCTAAAATCTCAAATACCAAGCACCAAATTACAAACAAATCTCAAACTTCAATATACAATGACCAAAACATAGGATTGGAAATTTCTTACCTACCGTCATATTCGCGCAAAATGTATTTGGGATTTTGAATTTTGGTCATTGTGATTTATTTGGAATTTGGGATTTATGTTTTGGATTTTCCGGATTTTCCGGGTCAGGAGTTACAACATGAACAAACTAACCCGCAGGGCCATGGAACTAGCCTGCTGTTACGGCGCTGTAGCAGTGGGTGCGGTCACCGTCGAAAACCTCAAGGGGGGACCGCCTTCGACGGATTTGTCATATGTCTTGCCGGCTGCCAGGTCGGCGATCAGTTTTGCCGTCCCCCTGAATCAAGATCATATTGATGCCTGGTTCGCAAAAAAGAGCTAAGAAGACCACTTCCGGGACAATGTCCAGGCCAATGTCACGGCCAGCGGCATCTCCTTGGAACTTGCGAACTATTTAGAACAGAAGGGTTATCGTTCAGAATCTCGACGGATCCCTGGAGGCGGTCACACCGGCGGAAGGCCGCGATCGAATTGCGGCAATGGATGCGGAAACCAGGGCGCTGTATGAACAGACATAACATCGGTTACTGGCTGCTGGTTTCTGGATACGCGATGCTCGATATCGCAGTTGCGCGAATTCAGATTTTCCAATCCAAAAACCGGCATCCGGCATCCGGCATCCGGCATCCGGCATCCGGTATCTAGTACCAGGTACCCAGCATCCAGCAACCAGTAAGCGGCAGCCGGTATCATGTTGCAAAAGCAGGAGACGACTATGTTAAAAACTCGAATAACGGAGCTTTTCGGCATCGAACGCCCCATCGTCCAGGGCGGCTTGATGTGGATCGCCCGGGCGGAACTTGCCGCGGCTGTGGGCAACGCCGGCGGAATCGGTTTTATGACGGCTCTCACCTTCGAAAAGGCCGAGGATCTGCGGGCTGAAATCCGTAAATGCCGCCAACTGACGGACAAGCCTTTCGGGGTTAACCTGACATTTCTTCCCTCCCTGCGCACCGTCGATTACCCGGCCTATATCGAGGTGTGTGTTGAGCAGGGTGTAAAGTTTATTGAAACGGCCGGCCGCAACCCGGAACCATATATGGATCAGCTCAAATCCGCCGGTATCAAGGTGGTTCACAAATGCACCTCGGTGCGCCACGCGATCAAGGCCGAAAAAATAGGCTGCGACGTGGTCAGCATCGACGGGTTCGAAGCCGCCGGTCATCCCGGCGAGGACGATGTGACCTCACTGATCCTTATCCCGCTGACCCGCGATGCAATCGATATTCCCATTATCGCTTCGGGTGGGTTTGCCGACGGCCGTGGACTCGTCGGGGCCCTGGGGCTCGGGGCGGACGGCATGAACATGGGGACACGGTTCGTGGCTACCCGGGAAGCGCCGGTCCATGACAACGTCAAGCAGGCCCTCATCGACCATGGCGAACGCGACACACGCCTGATCATGCGGAGCCTGCGCAACACCGAGCGCGTCATTCAAAACCCGACCGTGGACAGGGTGCTCGAAATCGAGAGCCGGGGAGACACGAAAATCGAGGATATCGCTCCCTACGTATCCGGGCTTGTCGGCAAGCAAATGCTTGAAGATGGAGATACGGACACGGGCGTGATGTCCGCCGGTCAATGCATGGGGCTGATAAACGATATTCCCACCTGCCAAGAACTGCTGGATCGAATCATGGCCGATGCTGAAACAATCATAAATGAGAAATTCGCCCAGGCGATAGACTAGAAGCCAACTCAAATCCGCCTCTGGCGGAATTAAGATGGCTTCTAAGGGCAGATGGCAATCTTAATCCCTTTAAGGAGGCAGTAATATGACTGACACTCAACTATACGAAGCGCTGGCCAAACACCTGGACCAGGGCATCGTCGGCGCGCCGGCATCACCTGCTCTGCTGGAAATTCTCAAGGTGCTCTTTCCCGTCGAAGAGGCCAAAGTGGCCCTGAAGCTCAGCATGCAGGACCAGACGATCTCAGAACTGCAAGCTGTTTTCCCGGAATTGGATGATACTCTAGAGAAGGTGCTGAATCGGATGGCGGCACAGGGAACTGTTTTTACCAGCCAGCGTCCAGGTGCGCCGCGTAAATATCGACTTCTGCCATCCGTAGTGGGCTGGGCCGAAACTCCGTTCTGGGCCGGCAAGGATACAAATCGAACCCGCATGCTGGCCCCGCTGTGGCTGAAATACCGTGAAGAAGCCTTTGGCGCCGAACTTACGCGGGGGGACATGCCGGTTGTCAGGGTGTTGCCGGTATCAAAAAAATTGCGCGAATCCGGCGAGGTCCTGCCCTACAATGCCATAGAGCCTATGGTGCAAGCGCAGTCATATTGTGCTGTCGCACACTGCCCCTGCCGTCAAATGCATGCCCAGATCGGCGACAGCTGCGACCATTCCCTTGAAAACTGCCTGCATTTCGGTTCCATGGGGCGTTACATGGTGGAACAGGGGCTGGCCCGCAAAATTACCCCCGAAGAGACCCTCCAAATTCTAAAGCAAGCCAACGAGGAAGGCTTGGTTCACGCGGTTGAAAACATCGAAGGGCATCTGGGCACAATATGTAATTGCTGCGGGTGCTGCTGTGTTTTCCTGGAAACCAAAAATAAAATGGGGCTTCACACGATCTCCTCATCGAGCTATGTGGCTCAGGTGGATCCCGATCGCTGCCTGGCCTGCGGCACTTGTGAAGACAGATGCCCCATGGGGGCTATAGCCGTTGGCAGCCGGGGGATCGCCGCGGTTGATGGGGAAGTCTGCATCGGTTGCGGTGTTTGTACCCCCACCTGCGACCCGCAAGCGGTTGAGCTGGCGATGCGCGCCGATGCCGTTCCGCCCCCGGATCTAAACGAATTTTTGACCGCAAGATACAAGCAGTCCTGATGCAGGGAATCATTAGAATTTCGAATGTCGAATATCGAAGGATGGTTTCGCGATGCTCAATCTATTTATTGTGCAGCACGAGCAGCGGGTTATTATTGCCCGTTAGGGCAACTATTTTACTAGACGGACAACTAAAAAGGGCGGTTTCGCTCGTGGAGCTCGGGTGCCGCGTTGCAGCCGGTCTTCTTATCAAATAGATAGAATTCCTTCCTTCGACATTCGCAATTCTATATTCGACATTCTGCGGTTCGCTTTTCCTTACATTCCTTCTAAATTCGACATTCGTTTTTCAACGCCTCCCTTTCGAATAGACGAGACGCGTTTCGTACCGGCAGTTGGGCACATCTCTAAATACAGCCCTTGTCGGCCGGATAACTGCCCAGGTTTTTTAGCGAGATTGTCATCTTGCCCATACGCTCGAGCACTTCCGCCACTTTGGGCTCGTCCTGGGAACCCTCGAAATCGAGGAAGAAACTGTAGTTGCTGGGATCCGAGCGCAGGGGCATCGAGGATATCCGGGTCAGGTTGATCTCGGCCTCGGCAAACAACTGCAGCACGCCGTAGAGTTGACCGGCCTCGTGGGCGACCGCAAAAATGATCGATGTTTTGTTTCGCTCTTCCGTGCAGGGTTCCCTTGAAAGCAGCAGAAACCGCGTAGAGTTGGAAGGTCCGTCTTCAATGCCCTCCTTGATGATCTCAAGATCATACAGCTCAGAGCACAATGCGCTGGCAATGGCCGCTGCGGCTTTTGGATTTTCCCTGGCCAGCATTTTGGCGGCACCGGCCGTGTCATAGTAGGGTCGCGGCTCCAGTTTGTTGCGCGTTAAGAAGTCACGACACTGGGCCAGGGCCTGCGGGTGTGAATAAACCACCCGGATTTCACGGTAGTCGGTGGCTTCGGTGGCCAGCATGCAGTGATTGACGGCGACCTTGATTTCACCGATGACTTTGAGTTCGGTGGTCGTCAGCAGATCGTTGACCTGGGTGACGGCCCCTTCCAGGGAATTTTCGACCGGCACCACGCCGAGGTCGAAATGGCCTTCTGCAACGCCGTGAAACACGTCGATGAACTCGAGACACGGGATGTAGGCACCATCGGGGACCAGGCTGCGGGATGCCACCTCGCCATAGGCTCCGTGCTCGCCCTGGAATGCCACCAGGGGGCGGTCTTCGTCCTGGAGCCGTTTGCTCTCCTCGATGATGGTCTTCAGCAGCTGCCGCGAAAAAGGACTTTCAATCAGGTCCAGATTCATGCGGTTGATGCGCTCCAGAACATGGGCTTCGCTCTGGTCATCATCGCCGGAATGCTTGAATTTACTGGATCGCAGCGCCAGGCCCATGCGCTCTTGGAGCAGGACCAGCAATTCGCGGTCGATTTTATTGATTTTTCTACTTATTTCATTGATCTTCATTTTTTTCCCCTAATCAGGTAGTTGGTCCATAAAAGTCCGCAGCGGTCTCAGCCGGCCCATGATATCCGCAAAGATAGCCGGGGTGAGGGCCTGGTCTGCATCGCACAGGGCTTCGTCAGGTTTGTGGTGAACTTCTACGATGATTCCGTCCGCCCCGGCGGCCACTGCTGCCAGGCACATCGGACCGATCAAGTTGATACGCCCGGTGCTGTGAGTGGGGTCAATGATAATCGGCAGGTGGGTCAGTTCTTTAATCGCCGGCACCGCACTTAGATCAAGTGTGTTGCGGGTGTACTTTTCAAAGGTTCTGATCCCGCGTTCACAAAGAATTACGTCCGGGTTGCCCTCGCTGAGGATGTACTCGGCACAATTCAACCATTCTTCAAGGGTGGAGTGCATTCCCCGTTTGAGCAGCACCGGTCTCGAGGATTGGCCCACCTCTTTGAGCAGGGAAAAATTTTGCATGTTGCGGGTACCTATTTGCAGAACATCCGCAAATTCGGCAACCCAGGATACATCCCGCGGATCGATCACTTCGGTGATGATTGGGAGGCCGGTTTCCTTGCCGGCCTGGGCCAGCAATTTCAACCCGCGCAGCCCCAGACCCTGAAAGGCGTAGGGCGATGTCCGGGGCTTGAAGGCCCCGCCGCGGAGCATGTCTGCTCCGGCAGATTTGACGGCCCGGGCCGTCTCGATAATCTGCAGTTCGCTTTCAATGCTGCAGGGTCCGGCAATTACCACGAAATCACCGCCGAAGGAGGCCTCCGATACGTTTATTATGGTGCGCTGTCGGGTTTCGCGCACGGCCAGTTTAAGATTCTTCATGGTTACCATCCTTGTCCATCTCGCAGGTAAGCTTCTAATATCGGCCAGTCAGCTTGCAGCCGCGAATTTGTTGAATGTTTCGCGATCCATCAGATGAATTTCCTTTTCAGTCAGCACCTCGATGGCCTTATCGTTGTCGTCGAAATGGAAAATCATAATGGCTTTGCCCGAATCCATGCCCGCCAGGGCATAGCCGTATTTAATTTTAATTTCGGCGGCCATCAGCCTTTCGAGAAGATCGGCCAACTGTCCCGGCTTGTCTTTCATCTGGACCGCCACGACATCCTCCACCCGGGCCGGAATGTCCTTTTTCATCAGTATTTGCCTGGCTGTCGACGTATCGGATACCAACACCCGCAGTTCACCGAAATGGCCGGTGTCTACCAGCGTCAGCGCCCTGAGGTTGATGCCCTCGTCCGCCAGTGCCCGGGTAAATTCATACAGCCGGTCGTGGGAGTTTTCAATTTGTACCGAGATCTGTTTTAGCTTCATGGGGTCCTCCTGGTTGTCTATTGGTTTATATGCTCGATGAATTGCGTTTAGCTATTAGCTTTGCTCTTTACCCAATTTCTAGGTTTCAGGTGTCAGGTTTCAGGTGTCAGGCTTGAATACGGCAATAGTCTTGCCTTGGCAGTTACTTGGTATTTTCGAAATCCTTGAGCGTGTATTTCCCGACAATTTCGTTTTCGCAATTGTCCATCCTGAAACCCGATTTATAGTTTGCTAAGGATTTTCAAATATTTCTGGATCATTTTTCTTAATATAGACATATTCTATGAGCGCCAATAAAAAAGCCCCGGGAATTTCCCAGGGCTTTTGAAAATGAAAAACCCCGGGTGGCGATCAAGTCCACCCGGGGCGTTAACGATCAGATTTTGGCGTTAACCGGCCGGATGGACGCTTCTAAAGCTAAAAAAGAAGCGCCCGAAACTAAAATATTTTTTGCCGGTGCTGATTGGGTGCATTTCTAAGTCTCCATTGACAATCAGAATTTAATATATAGTTTCCAAACTAATTGTCAATACTTTTCTGTTGACACGCTTTCGCCGTTCATATAGAAGGTTGCTGTAGCCAATTAGAAGGGAACTACAATTGATGAGCACGTTTGCAGGCAGCTATTACTATTATTATTTCCGGTATTATTTTTATGCGACCGGACTGCCTGAAGTGCGCTGACCTGTAAAAGAAAATCTTCAAAGCGTTCCAAACCGTGGGCAGACCTTAAACCCCACGGTTTTTTTTTGTTCAAACACGAAACGTTCTAAAGTGAAAAGGCAACGGTGAGAATTATGAAATCAACAGACGATCTGCGCGTAAAAGGCTACCAAAAACTTGTGGCGCCGGGAACCTTGAAGCAGGATCTTGCCATGAGTCCGACCGCACACGCCACGGTGCTCTCCGGTCGGCAGGCGATCGAAAAAATCCTGCAAAAAGAAGACCAACGCCTCCTGGTGATTGCCGGGCCATGTTCGGTCCACGACGAAAAGGCCGTGTTCGAGTATGCCGAAAAATTGAAAAAACTCAGTGATGCGGTCAGCGAAGCACTTTTTGTCGTTATGCGGGTTTATTTCGAAAAGCCGCGCACCACCGTCGGGTGGAAAGGGCTGATCAACAATCCGCGGCTGGATGGATCCTGTGACATTCCCGACGGCCTGAGCAAGGCCCGGGAAATTTTGCTGCGTGTCAATGAAATCGGCGTACCCGCCGCTACCGAGTTCCTGGAGACCATCACACCGCAGTATGTGGCGGACCTCGTCAGCTGGGCTTGCATCGGCGCGCGGACTACCGAATCGCAGACCCACCGGGAAATTGCCAGCGGCCTTTCCATGCCGGTCGGCTTCAAAAACGGGACGGACGGCATGCTGGCTACGGCCATCAATGCCATTGTTGCGGCCAAAACACCCCAAAGCTTTCTGGGCATCGACCAGAACGGACACACCTGCGTGGTCGATACCGGGGGGAATCCGTGGGCCCACATCGTTTTGCGCGGCGGCCAGCAGCCGAACTACGATCCGATCAGCATCGAGCAAGCCCGCCTCAAGCTGATTGAGAAAGACTTGCCCGAGAATATCATGGTGGACTGCTCCCACGGCAATTCGATGAAAAAGCATCAGGGGCAGGCCATCGTCTGGCGCAACGTTATCGATCAGTATATCGCCGGCAACGACTCGGTGATCGGTCTTATGCTCGAAAGCAATCTGTTCGCGGGCAACCAGAAATTCAGCGGGGACCTGTCGGCTTTGAAGTACGGCGTGTCTATCACGGATGAATGCATATCCTGGGACACCACCGAACAGCTGCTGCTGTCGGCCACTGAAAAACTGGTCGCTTCATCTAAGTTAAGCAGCAGCGACCGCTGGGTGCGGGCGCTATGAAATCCGTCGAGCTCAACACACCCATCGGCAACTCCGTCGTCCTGATCGGCGAGCGTTTGGCAAATATCGACCGCTATCTGCCGGCAGAAAAGCCGATCATCATTACGGACACCAACGTCCAAAAACACTGGGGAGATTATTTTCCGGCCGGCGACGTCATTGCCATCGGGACCGGTGAGGCTGTCAAAACCCTCGATACCGTCGGCAGCATATACCAGCGGCTGCTGGAACGGGGTGCTGATCGGGACTCGTTTATTCTCGGAATCGGCGGTGGTGTCGTCTGCGACGTTGCCGGGTTTGTCGCTTCCACTTACATGCGCGGGATCCGCTTCGGATTTGTCTCAACCACGCTGCTTTCGCAGGTGGATGCCAGCGTGGGCGGCAAAAACGGCGTCAACTTCCAAGGCTACAAGAACATCGTGGGTGTGTTCAGCCAGCCCGAGTTTGTCATTTGCGACCACGGTCTGCTGGCGACCCTGCCGGAAAGTGAATATTTCTCCGGTTTTGCCGAAGTCGTCAAACACGGCGCCATCGCCTCCGAGGACCATTTCGCCTATCTCGAGGATAACTGGACGGCAGCCCTTGAGCGCGAGGCCCGGGTCATCGAAAAGTTGGTGTTTGATTCGGTGGTTATCAAATCCGCCGTTGTCAACAGGGATGCCACCGAACAAGGGGAGCGGCGCAAACTCAACTTCGGCCACACAATCGGTCATGCCATCGAAAAAGTGCTTCAGGTGAGCCACGGCGAGGCCGTGAGCGCCGGCATGATCCTGGCCTGCCGGGTTTCGGAAAAAAAAGGGTACCTGCGGCCGTCGGATACCGCCCGATTAGCTGGATTACTCGGAAAATTCAGGCTGCCGACCCGGCTTGAATTTAGCCGTGAGGCGGTGTTCGAAGCCATCGGCAAAGACAAGAAAAAGGGAGGCGATCAGCTGCAATTTGTCCTTCTCGACCGAATCGGAAAAGCCAGAGTCGAGGAATTGAAGATTCAGGAACTGGAGGGACTGATCGGGTAACCATGCCGGTACAGCTAAGATTCTGATGCTTTGCCATGATCCTTTGGTCGATCGACTCTTATTCAAATCAGGTTCATTATGAAAAATATGCAGCAGGATAAATACAAACCGGATGCCGGTGATGATAATATGAACAGCCTTCGACGCCGCATCGATGAAATCGATGCGCAAATCCTCGATCTGATCAACCGGCGGCTGGCGGCCGCGCGGCATATCGGTGAAATCAAAAACCGTACGGGCAAGGCGGTGATCGATTCGAGCCGCGAAAGCCAGGTTTACCGGCGGCTCGCTTCCCTGAATGAAGGACCATTGCGAAACCACGGGCTGTATCGTATATTCAGGGCCGTCATAGCCGCCGGACGGGAAATCCAGACAATCGATAATCCGGCCGGAATCGCCCCCTTGTACATGGTCATCGGCAATCCAATCGGTCACAGCCTGAGCCCGGTGATGCACAACAGCGCCCTGGCGTTTTCGGGACAGGACGGACACTATCTGGCCTTCCGGGTCGACGATGTTGCGGCGGCAGTCGAGGGCATCCGCGGCCTGGGTATCGGCGGAGCGAGCGTTACCATCCCCCACAAAATCGCGGTGATAAAGCATCTGGATGTGGTCGACCCGCTGGCTGCCGATATCGGTGCCGTCAACACGGTTGTGAATCGCGACGGGATTCTTCATGGTTACAACTCCGACTGTGCCGGGGCCGTGCAGGCCCTGTCGGAAAAGACCGCAGTCGCGCACAAGCAGGTTGTCGTATTAGGCGCCGGAGGGGCGGCCCGGGCGATCGGATTCGGGCTCAAGCAGAAAGGGTGCCGCGTTACGATTGTCAACCGCACGGTGTCCAAGGGAGAAAAACTGGCCGGGGATCTGGGATGCCGGTTCGAGCCCCTTTCGGAGTTGAAGAAGCTGTCTTGCCATATCGTTGTCAACGCAACCCCGGTCGGAATGACCCCGGATGTCAACAGCACGCCGCTGGCGCCGGCGCTTCTGGCGCCGGGCATGGTCGTTATGGACATGGTTTACAATCCCTTGCAGACACGGTTTCTGAAAGCGGCCCAGAGCATCGGATGCACTACCGTGGACGGTCTATCGATGTTTGTTCACCAGGGAGCCGTCCAGTTCGAGCTATGGACCGGAAATAAGGCGCCGGTTGACATCATGCGCCAGGTTGTTCTGGAAGCGCTGGAAAACCAATAGAAAGGTTTGAAGGTTCGCGGTTCAGGATTGTCTAAATTTAGGTTCACGGGTTCCGGGTTCGGCGTTCAATGTTTTTCCGAATCATCCGAACTTTTGAGCCTGTGAACCTCTGAACCTTGAACCCAAAATATTGTATGATCGAGATAATACCAAATAACATGAAGCCCCGCTGTACGGTTACCGTACCGGGCTCAAAGAGCTTTACCCACCGGATGCTGATCGGCGCAGCTCTGTCCGCAGGCAATTGCAGTATCGAAAATGCGCTTTTCAGCGATGATACGATATTGACGATGAAAGCCCTGGCGCAGATGGGTATTCAAATCAAGCATGAGGCGGGCAATGGATTGAGCGTTTGCGGCGGGGGCGGTGTCTTGCAGCCGGCCACGGAGCCGATCTATCTGGGCAATTCGGGCACTTCCATCCGCCTGCTGACCGCTGTAGCCGCTTTGGGCAACGAGACTTATACGCTGTTGGGAAGCAAACGTATGGCCGAGCGGCCCATCCAGGCCTTGATCGACGCCCTGGTGCAGATCGGCGTGCAGGCCCGGTCTACCAATAGCAACGGCTGCCCGCCGGTCGAAGTCAATGGGAAGAGCTTGTCCGGAAAAACCGCGACGATTGACTGCCGGAGCAGCAGTCAGTTCCTGACCGGGCTGCTGCTGATCGCCCCCTGCACGTCACAGGGTCTGGAGATCAGCGTAAGCCATGGGCCGGTATCGAAGCCTTATGTCGACATGACGGTGGACGTGATGTCTAAATTCGGCATTACGGTTGACCGGCGGGGTTACGAGCGGTTCAAGGTTGCCGGTGAACAGGACTACCAAGCCGGTACCTATGCAGTGGAGGCGGACGCCTCCCAGGCCGGCTATTTCTGGGCAGCGGCAGCTGTCGGCGCCAAGACCGTCAAGGTCAGGGGCATCAGCCGCGATTCCTGCCAGGGAGATGTTGGTTTGGCCGATGTCCTGGCATCCATGGGCTGCACAGTCACCAGTCAGACTGACGGGATTACCGTAGCCGGCGCTGACCGGCTGCAGGCTGTTGAAATCGACATGGGCGACATGCCCGACATGGTTCCGACATTGGCGGTGGTTGCCGCATTTGCGCAAGGAACCACCGTCATTAAAAATGTTGCCCATTTAAAGGCCAAAGAAAGCGACCGCCTGACTGCGGTTGTCAACGAACTGACCAAAATGGGCGTCGCGGCGCATTGCAGCGATGACGAGCTGACGGTCACCGGGGGCCGGCCCCGGGGGGCGGCAGTCGAAACCTACGGCGACCACCGGATCGCCATGAGCTTTGCGGTGGCTGGGCTGGCGGCGCCCGGAACGGTAATCCGGGACGAACGCTGTGTTGAAAAGTCTTTTCCCAATTTCTGGGAGGTGTTCGAAGAACTATATGAATAACCGTTCTGATATTTTGCCTTTGTGTTTTCTCAATCAGACAGCAGTTAATAAAATGATATTTAATAAACAACTAAACCCTATCTAACCTATTTGGAGGCAAAATATATGTCCAGTACTTTTGGCACACTGTTCAGGATAACGACGTTCGGGGAGTCCCACGGCCGTGGGGTCGGGACTATCGTGGATGGTTGCCCGCCGGGATTGGCCATCGATGAAGCCGACATCCAGCCCCAGCTCGATCGCCGCCGGCCCGGTCAAACCCAATTGACCACTGACAGGGACGAGGCCGACCGGGTCACTATATTGTCCGGCGTTGAAAACGGTCGAGCCCTGGGGACACCCATTGCCATGTCCGTCGCCAACAGGGATCAGCGGCCCGGGGATTACGCCCAGATGCGCTCGATTCCCCGCCCGTCCCATGCGGACTACACCTACCAGATGAAATACGGCCTCCGCACAGCCAGCGGAGGCGGCCGGTCGAGCGCCAGGGAAACCATCGGGCGCGTTGCCGCCGGCGCCATTGCCGATAAATTTTTACATGGGAACTATGGGGTGGAAATCGTCGCCTGGGTGAGTTCGGTGGGCACCATCACCGCCGGCGCCATCGACGAGGACAGCATTACCCGCGGTGCGGTCGACCAAACGCCTGTGCGCTGTCCGAATGCGGCAAGCGCCGAGAAAATGATGCTGGCCATCATGGCCGCCAAGGAAGACAAGGATTCACTGGGCGGGATCATTACCTGTGTGTGCCGCCACGTCCCCGTCGGATTGGGGGAGCCGGTGTTCGACAAAATTGAGGCCTGCCTGGCCCGGGCCATGCTGTCGATTCCGGCCACCAAAGGATTTGAAATCGGTTCGGGCTTTTCCGGCACGCGCTTGAACGGTTCCCGGCATAACGATCCCTTTGTCCAAAAAGAGGGGCGCCTCGGTACCGTTACCAACAACAGTGGCGGGGTTCAGGGGGGGATTTCCAATGGCGAGCCCATCGTTTTCCGGGTCGCTTTCAAGCCCCCGGCCACCATCGGCAAGGCACAGAATACGGCCGATTTCGAGGGCCGCAATACTATCCTGGAGGCCAAAGGGCGTCACGACCCCTGTGTTGTGCCCCGGGCCGTGCCGATCGTCGAATCCATGGCCGCCCTGGTTTTAGGGGACCTGGCCCTGCGGCAGCGCATGCGGCAAATAAAATACGTTCGATGATTAGACACCGCTGCAAATGAACGACTATTGCATTCACCACCGAGGACACAGAGGTCACAGAGAAAAAAGTCTAAAAGGATTGTTTTGTTTTAATAATTCTCTGTACTACTAATGTGTAAATTCTTTAAATTTTATTAAGCAAATTAAGCTGCAAGGGCTGAAATCCTTTTAATTGGAATATGTTGCGTTTGAATGACTGCGGTTACAATTTGACGTCCCTTGTCT
>Ga0209454_1000243_pt1 | contig 30768 bp, 20 predicted proteins | sample WorMetHERISLAND1_2_FD_187400 | JGI IMG/M metagenome (GOLD analysis project Ga0209454, IMG submission 187400) | Marine gutless worms symbiont microbial communities from Max Planck institute for Marine Microbiology, Germany - Olavius geniculatus... | ecosystem: Host-associated > Annelida >... | reverse complement strand
GGTTTTTTCGTCGTTTTACCATCTGGGTACCTCCTGTTTTTGGGGTTAATGGTTCCGAAACCCAATTGTTACAGGAGTCCCAGATGGTTTTTCAATTATTATTTTCTATTCCATGCAAGATCGAGGTGATAAACAAGAATTGACAGAGTTTTTTAAAAAACAACTTTAAAAACCATTTGAACCTTACAAGAGCTTTCCTGTTATATGCAATACAAACCATATAAAGGGCATCATCTAATATCCTTTTTCATGTGGGCTCGTAATTTGTAGATTTGTTAAATCACGCTGTCGCAATATATCAGAGTGGAAATACATTTATATAGAAGGAGACCTTATTTCTATTCAATAAATGATGATGTAAATTGCAATTGCGTTTTCTAATCTACAATTGTGAAATCCACCCTAAAAAAGGAACTCCATATTATAAGGGGAAAATCTGCATCTTAATATGTTTGTTGTTCAATTCTTAGCTGATTGGAAAATTGGCTTTATCAGGATAATAATTCATATTATTTTAGCTATCTGTTTTTCCCTCCCAAGGCGAGATTCTGTGGTCGCAAGTTTTTAGTACCCCGTTAACGTCTGTTAACACTATTAGGAATTCTAAAAGGCTTATCGTTGCCCAATCAAGTGGTAAAATTTGGGAATTTAATGGTTCTGGGCAAAAAATCTTCTATTTTGAAGTGGGGTATGAAATCTATGATCTACCGGTTTTCAGCGATATCATTATGTTCTCAACGATTAATAGCGAGATCGAAATTATACATTATTGATTTAAAAGGTGGCAATTTCAATGTTGAAAAAAAACACCGCGAAAGCAGCCTTTAGCTAAACATTTACTGATCATGAAGAAGCGAAAATGCAATGTGATTGTCATCGGCCCTCATCCCGATGGACTGGGTGGCATCTCTCGAGTCGTTAAGATATGGGAAGAAAATGGCGTTTTAAAAGCTCCAGGAATTTTGTACTTATCTACAGTAGCTGACGGTCACCAAAATCGAGTCTTATTTCTCGCTAAAGCATTGATCCGATTTACAGAGTTGCTTTTTGCGGGAGTCAAGTGTGTTTATATACATACATCATCTAAAAGAAGTTTTTACCGTAAATCGATATTCATTTTTCTATCTGCAATCTTTCAAAAGCAGATCATACTTCATATTCATCCTACCCATTTTTACAATTTTATTGTCAAATCGAAACGGATTATACGATGGTATATAAAATTTACCCTCGGTTTGGTCGATCGGTTCGCAGTACTTACTGAAAAGATGAAGTCGAAAATGATGACCCTATTTCCTACCACTCCTACGTTTGTTATACCGAATCCAATCAATTCAAAGCTCATGGTAAATAGCTCAGCCTGGAAACGGTCTGAAAAATTTCTACTCTATCTTGGTTGGTACATTAAAGAAAAGGGTGTTTACGATCTTGTGGATGCAGTCGAAATATTGATTAGAAAAGGATATGATTTGCAACTGAAAATGTATGGTACTAAAAAAGTTGAGAAGCTACGGCGATATGTCAATTCGAAAGATCTAAAGCGAGCGGTCGAGATAAACGGATGGATTAGCAGGGAAGATAAAATTCGCGCTTTTTACGAATGCACTCTTCTCATTCTTCCCAGTTACTCGGAAGGCATTCCAAATGTTATCCTGGAGGCTATGGCGACCCAAACACCTATCATTTCGACCGCTGTCGGAGGACTTGAAGAAATACTAAGAGATAACGAAAATGCCGTTATCGCCCCTGTAAAAGACTCCCAAAAGTTGAGTGAAGCAATTGTTAGGTGTCTGACTAACAGTCAACTCAGAAATCGTATCGCAAAGCAAGCCTACGAAGATGCCCTCTCTAATTTCGATATAGGTATTGTTAAAGAACGATTTTATCACATTGTTTCAATATGAGCTATTTCTTATGTTTGTGCACAATACGGCTTATAATAATTACTCTGAAAATAATTTATGTAGCAGAAGTCGAGTCATCGGATATTACTTCTTATCGCTTCACCATAGAGAATTCGTCAAAGTAAAAATGAGGTTCTTCATTAAAGTATTGGATAGCGAGCTTTTACAGACTGACATATGAAGCAACTTACGCAAAAATTGAAGTCTGGACGACTGAATTTGCTTGAAGTGCCTATACCAAGTCTGAAAAAGGGAGAAGTCATTTTGCGTAACTACTTTTCCCTTGTTAGTGCTGGTACGGAGAGGAGTACTGTACAGACCGCTCGGAAGGGTTATATAGGAAAAGCCAGAGAGCGACCACAGCAGGTAAAGCGGGCAATCGAGGTGTTGAAAAGTAAGGGGCCGGTCCAAACCTACCGGGCGGTAATGCGGAAACTGGATACCCACTCCCCGATGGGCTATTCTTGTGTCGGAGAGGTGATTGAAGTTGGACCGGGCGTCGCTGTGTATTCAAAGGGAGATCTTGTCGCGTGCGGTGGATTATCCGCGTGTCATGCCGAAATTGTTCGTGTACCAGTAAATCTATGTGCCAAATTAAATCCAGATACTGACATGAAGCAGGCAGCATATAATACCGTTGGTGCTATTGCGATGCAGGGTGTGAGGAATGCGGATTTGAGACTTGGAGAGATTTGTGGTGTGGTTGGTCTTGGCTTGATCGGACAACTGACCGGCTTACTGCTAAGAGCGTCTGGCATTCGAACCATAGGTGTCGACATAGACGCGAAGATGGTAAAAATCGCTAAAAAGAGATGCATGGATTTGGCTTTAGCGCGGAGCAAGAGCGGGGTTGATGAAGAAATACTGCAATTTACCGGCGGTATAGGATGTGACGCTGTGATCATCACAGCTGCATCAGATTCTCTTGATCCTATCAATTTTGCTGGAACTATTGCTCGTAAATGTGGGACAGTTGTCATTGTCGGCGATGTGCCGACCGGATTCGACCGAGAACCGCACTATTACAAAAAAGAGTTGCAGCTCAAAATGTCCTGCTCCTATGGACCGGGCAGGTACGACCCGCAGTACGAGCAGAAGGGCATCGATTACCCTCCTGCTTACGTACGCTGGACCGAGAAACGCAATATGGAGGCGTTTCAGAATCTCATATACACAAAACAAATCGACGTAAGCAACCTGACCACCCATACGTTTAAACTCGAAGAAGCTCCCAAAGCATATGATATGATTTTGGAAAAGTCCGAACCATATCTCGGCATACTAATCCAATACGATGCAAACAAGAAAATCGAGAATGAACCGATCTTTTTATACCCAAAGCCCAAGGTCCAAAGATCAAGGGTTGAAAAAATTAGAATAGGCTTTATCGGGGCTGGAAGTTACGCTCAGAGTCATTTGTTGCCGAATTTACCGAAAAGTGCAGATGCGACGTTAAAGGGTGTCATGACCTCTAGCGGTACAAGCTCAAGATTTGTTGCGGAGCGTTTCGGATTCGAGTTTTGCACAGGGGATGAGAAGGACATAATTGAGAACGCTGAAATCAACACCGTCTTCATTGCTACGCACCACCACAGCCATGCGAGTTATGCGCTGAAAGCGCTGAAGGCTGGGAAACACGTATTCCTGGAGAAGCCGCTCTGCTCGAATGAGGTAGAGCTTGGTCAAATAGTGAAACAGTTAAATAGTCAAATAGGTTCAAAAGAATCAAATAATGAAGATACAAATCAAACAATTAACGAATCGACTAATCAACCAATTTTAATGAATGGCTATAATCGTAGATTCTCCCCTTTCGCAAAACTTATAGAAGAAAAATTCGGCAAAGGCCCAATGGCGATGACGTATCGGGTGAATGCCGGTGTAGTTCCAGCGGATTCGTGGATTCAGGATCCAGAGTTCGGAGGAGGCAGGATTATTGGGGAAGTATGCCATTTCGTGGACTTCCTGACCTTCCTCAACGGATCCATGCCAGTATCCGTCCACGCTAACGTTCTAAACGATCCAAATGCGCTAAACGATACCCTGAACATCTCTCTTAATTATGAAAACGGATCAATTGGTACTATCTCATATTTTGCAAACGGGGATAAAAGCTTACCTAAGGAACGAGTCGAAGTATATGCTTGTGGATGTACAGCCATAATTGAGGATTTTAAATCGCTGACTATTTATGCTGGTGGGAAGAGGTCCAAGAAAAAGCTGATTAGCCAGGATAAAGGGCAAAAGAACGAGATACGGGTGTTTATCGATGCCGTGCGCGGGGGCGAGGAACCACCGATACCCTATGACGAGCTCTTCAGCACATCGCTGGTGACCTTCAAGATCCTCGAATCAATCCGCACGGGTCAGAGTGTTAAGATATAATTGGCTACCCCAGTACGATAGTTCTTACACACGGGGCAGGCAGACATACACGGACAGACACAGACTATGAAAATTTTTCTCTACCGACTCAGCAAAGACAAAACAGTCAACCGCCAGGCGGGATTACCTTTCTTTTCTTTATAGCCTATCCAATTTTATAACCTTCAGAATCATCATCAAGTTAATTTCAGATAAATCAATTGCGAACTAGGAAAGAATACATTCAACGCTTGAAATGTGCTTCGGCTGGTGAAGTGTTTTATAGACTGAGACAGGCTGTTGAGATCCGATATTTAGAATGGAAAATTCAAAATAATCGTTTTAAACTAAAGATGTCGGAATTAAAGAGAGAGGATATTGATCAGCTTGCATTGCCGACTGTTAAAGGGGAAGTAACAAAGGAGCAGGTTCAAAAAATAATAGATGGAAAGGTTTTTAGGCTTAATACCAATAAATCCGAAATCGAGAGTTTTGAAGAAAAAAATAGGGATGTTTTTTCCTCAAGTGTCAGGGCTGATTCAAGTTCACCTGATATTCGTGCAGTGTGGGAACCTGCTAGGTTGCAGCATATTTCCATGCTTTTCAATTATCTATTGAAGCATCCTGAAAATGAACCTGTCAAAGAATTAGCTAAAAATAATGTTCTGAAATGGATTGATAAAAACCCATTTTTAAAGGGCCCGCATTACCTCTCAGCCATGGAATGCGGTTTAAGGATTCCTGTTTTTTTTTATACACTGAAAAGCCTTGATAATTTGTCAGAAGCTGACGACCGGAGAATACTATATTCAATATACTCCCATGCTTGGTGGATTGAGCGCAATCTTTCTCTCTATGCATCCCTTGGAAACCATACCGTTTGCGAGTGCGTGGGGCTGATTTTTGCTGGGGCAGTGTTTCGGAACCATGTGTACAGCCGCAAGTGGCTTGAAACCGGCTGTCGGCTGCTGGATCAGGAATTGGGACACCAGCTTCTGTGGGACGGTGGGCCGGCCGAGCAATCCTTTGCGTACTATCGCTTTGTAATAGACCTCTATTGGCTTGCAGCGGATTTTCTGGGAAAAAACCAACTTCACGACTGTATCGAATGGAAACACCGACTTTCGTTAGGAGAGGCTTTTCTCACCGCCGTCCAGAATGAAGCCGGCAAATTTCCATCCATTGGCGACTGTGACGATGGCTATGCCGTTGCTCCTGGGATCACGCATATGAGCGATAAGGCATCAGCGCCGACAGACCCAATCACTACATTTCCTGCGTCGGGTTACACAGTAATCCGGGATAAGGCCGGATTGATTCTGACTTTTGACCACGGTCCGCTCGGCATGGCGCCGCTATACAACCACGGGCATGCAGATGCGTTGTCAGTTACGTTTACGGTAAACGGTAAACCTTTTCTCATTGACCCCGGTACTTACCGGTATAATGGAGTTCCTGAATGGAGGAAATATTTTAAAGGGACCAGAGCCCATAATACCGTTACAATTGATAATTTCGATCAAGCTGTTCAGGAAACTGGATTTATTTGGAGCCACCCCTATAAAACAGAAATTGTTAAAAACTTAGTATTGGATAGCGGGTATTACTTAAGAGCGGTTCACGACGGTTACACCAGGCTGAAATATCCGGTTTTGCATGAGCGGTCTATTTGTTGGTTCAAAGATTCGAATTTTATGATTAAGGACTCCTTTACCGGCAAGGGTATCCATAGATTTGAATTAAATTTTCATTTCCATCCCGATGCTGTTTTAGCCGAAGGCGATTTCTGGAGGGAAGTTGATAACCAGGGTACAAAGATTTTTATCACAATTTCAGGCAATCACCAATTTGAACATATCAGGGGACAGGACGACCCGATATCCGGCTGGTATTCCCCGGCATACGGAATTAAGAAACCATGCAGTGTGCTGAGGTGCTCGAAGAAGGGCAAACCTGATGAAATAGAATTCGTTACGGCGATCAGCACTGACTCACCATTTGACACACAATCCCTCCAGGACAAATTTTTCCAAATTGAAAAACAGGCTGAAAATTCTTAATATCTGGGTGGACCTAGTCACACGAGGAGAAGCTGTCGACATAGTTCATAGCTTTCTTAATGGCGGCTCCCGCCCTCATTCAATATTCGCTTCAAATCCGGAAAAAAATTTTTCGGTTTCGAAAGATTCTGATTTGTTGGAAGCATATAAAAATGCAGATCTTTTGCTTCCCGATGGTATAGGGGTGGTGGCAGCAGCGAACCTTCTATACAATGCGAATTTGAAACGAAATCCGGGATCGGAATTTATTTTCGATATCTGCAAACTGGCAGAGGAAGAAGGTTATAAAGTATATTGTTACGGATCTAAGGAAGAAGATAATAAGAAAGCGGTTGAGGCTTTAAAAAATCGGTATCCTAAACTCAATATTGCTGGACGTTCGAATGGGTATGTAAAAGATGATGATATGTTTGAGCTGATCGAACGCATTAACCGCTCTAATGCAGAGATACTCTTCCTGGCCATGGGATCGCCGAAACAGGAAAAGTGGTTTGCGACCTACAAAGATTCGCTAACACATGTGAGGGTTGTCCAAGGAATTGGCGGAACGCTGGATACAATTGCAGGGAATGTAAAAAGGGCTCCGGAATTTTGGCTTACCCACAATATTGAGTGGTTATACAGGCTGCTGTCTGAACCAAAACGAATCAGGAGACAGAAAGTTCTGCCAGTGTTTGCTCTTCTTGTGCTTATTGAATGGTTGAAAATGAAATTAGGATTTAGTCACAAACCCATCCAGTGAAATGGTCTTCGAATTTCACAGGGCAGGCACACACACACAGACGAAAGTTGACTTTTCCTCCGCCAGTTCATCTGGCAAATGAAAAACAGTCAGCCTGCCGCGAGCCTATCGAGTCGCCCCTTGGGCAACTTTAGACACTTTGTTAGGACCATGCTATAGTGCTTTCAATATAAATAGCCATCAAAACGGATTCTGCATTCTAAAATGATCTTAAAGAGCCAAACATCGATATCTTTTACTGATATTAATCCGGTCGATTGGGTGAAAGTTGCACTGTTTGCCCTTTTGCTCGCCGGTATATATTACTCAGCCTTCGCCTGGCTTGTGATAAAAGACTGGTCGCGAGAAGACTATAATTATGGATACTTAATCCCATTTGTGGTTCTTTACCTGATATGGGAAAAAAGAAAGGAAATAGTTGATACGCCTGCCAAACCCACCTGGGTTGGAATTGTAATTTTAATTCCCGGAATAATTCTTTTTTGGTTGGGCGAGCTATCGGGAGAATTCTTTTCACTATATATCTCGTTTTGGCTGGTTTTGATTGGCCTCTGTTGGGTAAATCTGGGATGGGAAAAATTAAAGGCCATCTTTTTTCCTCTTGTAGTAGTTCTGTCCATGTTCCCACCTCCTAATTTCCTTCACACTAAAGTCACCTTAAAACTTAAACTAATTTCCTCTCAGATAGGTGTAGATCTGATGCAGCTGTATGGGATGTCGGCCTACCGGGAAGGAAACATCATTGATTTGGGTTTCATCCAACTCCAGGTAGTAGATGCCTGCAGTGGATTACGTTTCTTATTCCCACTCTTTGTTTTGGGTCTTTTGCTTGCGTATTTTTTTAAGGCATCTTTTTGGAAAAGATTTGTTTTGGTGATTTCTACGATTCCAATAACAACTATTACGAATAGTCTTAGAATAGCCTTAACCGGCATTTTATATGAGCTTTGGGGGCCGAAAGTTGCCGAGGGATTTCTCCATGGGTTTTCAGGGTGGTTCATTTTCATGACGGCACTCGGGATTCTTTTATTTATAATGTGGGCGTTAAGTGGATTTAGGTCGTTTAAAACATTTGGGGTATTGGGCTCCTCAAAGCAAAAATCAGCCACAGACGCACCCCAGTACGATAGTTCCTACTTACGGGGAAGGCACAGACACGCACAGAAAGTAGAAAAAGATGAAAGCGGTTTGCCTGGGGCGGCGGAAGCTCCTGCAACCTCCAACCTACTACCGCCATTAGCCAAAAGCTTACGCTCTTTTTTTTCACCCCCTCAATTTGTTGTGGCTGTGATCTTACTAGGCTTAACATTGGTGCTATCACAGGGAGTTGAGTTTCGGGATAAGATTCCGATTAGCAAATCTTTTAAAGAGTTTCCGCTTAAAATCGGCGAATGGAACGGTAGCCGGCAAAGTATCGAACAAATAATACTGGATGAGCTTGATTTAAGCGATTACGTGACTGTCAATTATGAAGATGGAACCGGTAAGTGGGTGAATTTTTATACCGCTTATTATGAAAGCCAGCGCAAAGGTGAGTCCATTCATCCGCCTTCAACTTGCCTGCCTGGAGGTGGATTTACTTTTCAGGAATCCGGTAGGACCGATATACCAGTGCCTAATGGTGATACGGGTTACATGCCAGTCAACCGTGCATACATGCTGAAAAATGATTTCCGGCAGCTTTCCTATTACTGGTTTCCCCAGCGGGGACGGATTTTGACGAATGCGTATCAGCTAAAAATCTTTGCCTTCTGGGATGCATTAACAAAGCAGCGTACCGATGGTGCACTGGTGAGACTGATCACGCCGGTATATCCAACCGAGGAATTGGCAGATGCGGAAAAGCGTTTGCAGTCCTTCACGCAAGAGATTGTGCCAGTGCTGGCTGAATTTCTGCCGGAATAGGGTTGAGATTTGGTTGATCGGCTAAGATTTTTGATCGTTGAGTACGGGAATGATTAGATCCAACCGAATTAAATGATTTTTCCCTCCACACTGCTTATATCCTTGTTTCTTACCCTGGCGCTGATTCCTATCCTAAGGAATTTGGCCATTAAAATAAATGCCATGGACTATCCAACCCCCCGTAAATTGCACACACATCCCTTACCCAAGATCGGTGGGGTCGCAATGGCGATAGGGTGCCTCATACCGGTGGCTCTGTATGCCAATGGCAATCAATTCATGCGTGCGGTTTTGATAGGTACATCGATCGTCGTAGTATTTGGTGTTATTGATGATTTTAAAGATTTGGGATACAAATTCAAATTTCTCGGGCAAATTCTGGCAGGGGCAGTCGTCATTTTCTATGGGGGATTGAAAATTTCAAGCCTCGGTGTCTGTTTGCCGGAGGGAGTTCATCTTCCCGATGTTCTTGCTATCCCTTTAACGCTGCTGGCGATCGTCGGCGTCACTAATGCGATTAACTTATCGGATGGTCTGGATGGATTAGCCGGTGGAAGTTCACTGTTGACTTTCATTTGTATCGGGTACCTGGCTTATACCGGCGCCTATATTGGCAGCAACCATTTTATTGCAATGATGTCTGCAGCTGTTATCGGTGCAATCTTCGGCTTTCTGAGGTTTAATACTTACCCGGCGATGATTTTTATGGGTGATGCCGGCAGCCAGCTTTTGGGATTCCTGGCAATTACCTTGTCCCTGGGACTTACGCAATGTAATACCCCTCTCAGTTCATTTTTGCCCCTGCTTCTTTTAGGATTTCCGGTCCTCGATACCCTGACGGTGATGGCAGAAAGAATTGCCAACGGAAAATCACCCCTTAAAGCAGATAAGAATCATTTCCATCATAAACTTTTACGGTTAGGGCTTTTCCATACGGAAGCCGTAGTCACGATCTATTCAATAACTGCTTTACTGGTATTATCGGCCTTCTTCTTCCGTTTTTATTCGGAGTGGTTCCTGTTAATCATATATTTGATGTTTTCCGGGTTAATCATTGGAGGCTTTTTGATCGCCGATAAAACCGGATGGCGGGTGCAACGCTATGATTTGGTTGATAAAGTAATAAAGGGCAAATTAGCCATCCTTAAGGAAAAACATATTCTTAGCAAGGTTTCCTTCCATTTTATTGAAATTGCCGTACCACTTCTACTCGTATTTTCATGCCTTCTGCCTGCGAAAATTCCCTTTATCTATTCAGGCTTCGCGTTGGCCTTGACCGGCATAACGATAGTTACCTGGATTTTCATGAAAAATTGGCTGCTTGGTGCTTTGCGTATAACATATTACCTCTTGGTACTTCTCACACTTAGGCTGGGGCAGGTTGATATTGTATCATGGATGAACACCAAGGGTACCATGCTTTATAATCTGTCATTTTTGGTCCTGGCGTTTTTTGTCGTGTTAACACTCAAGTTTACCAGGCGCAAAAAGGGCTTCAAGGTGACTCCGATGGACTTCTTGATCTTGGTCATTGCTATTGTGGTACCGAATTTGCCCGACCCGCGCATTCAAAACCTGCATATGGGTTTTCTGGCCACTCAGATGATTGTTTTTTTCTTTAGCTTCGAAGTGTTGGTTGGCGAGTTGCGGGGCCATATTAATCGTATGGGCACTGCAATACTCGTGGCGATGTCGTTGATAGCTATAAGGGGTGTATTTTAATGAATCAAAGTCTCTCTAGTTCCTTATAATTACGTTGATTTTATTCCTGCCATTATATCTTGCTGAACCGAATTAAATGGTGGAACTGCTGTTTGGTGGTTCAAAGCGGGCCAATGTTCGCAAATTCAACCTTTAGACCAAATACAGGAGGAAACCCATCAGATGATGAATCACATTCCGATACGGTTATGTATCACGTTTCTGATAGTGATGTTGGCTGCCTGCAGCAGCCCCGAAGAAAAAAAGATGAAGTTCTTTGAAAAAGGCAAATCTCTTTATGAGCAGGAAGCGTATACCAAAGCGCGATTGGAAATTAAAAACGCCCTGCAAATGGATCCCAATTTTGCCGATGGTTATTACTGGCTGGGACGAACTGAGCAAAAATTGGGCAATCTCCAAAGGGCTTACGGCAGTTTCCTCAAGGCAGTGGAATTAAATCCGGACATATTGCCGGCCCAGCTGGCGATCGTCAAATTGCTCCTGTTATCTCGTGAAACGGAAAAATCCTTGGAAAAGATCGAACTGGTGCTGGGAAAGGAGCCGGATAATTATGAGGCCCGGATTCTGAAGGGTTCATTGCTTCTGATGAAAAAGGACACGAATGGTGCCATTAATTACCTGGAGGCGCTGGATGCTGAAGGTCAGAATCAACCGGATTTCTACCTGACGCTGGCCGCTGCGCATACGCAAAACAAAGACTATATAAAAGCCGAGGATATCTATCGGCAAGGTCTGGCAGAAAATCCCGATTCTACCGCGCTGTATTTGGCTTTGGCCCGGTATTACCGCAATCAGGAAAGGTTTGACGAAGCTGCTGAGATGATCCAGGAAATTATCAAGCGCGAACCCGAAAATGTCACCTACAAAATTAACCTGGCGACCTTGTACTGGGATGACGGACGTGAGGAAAGCGCCATAAAAGTCGTCAACGATATTATTTCAAATGATCCGACCCATGTAGATTTTCGAATTTTGGCAGCCCGATTTTTTGTGTCCAAAAAAAAACCTGATACGGCAGTCGATATTCTAAGAGCGGGAATCGAAAAAACTCCGAAGTCTCTTGAGCTGCGCACCATGCTTGGGGAGCTTTATGCGTCTTTAAATCAATCCCAAAAGGCCATCGAGACGCTGGAAGGATGCTTGACATTGGATAAGGACCCTGCCAATCCCGGTATTATCACGGCAAAAAATGCACTGGCTAAAGTTTACTTGATGCTGCGCAAGGTTGATTTAGCGGAAAAGTATGTAAACGACGTTCTACAGCAGGACCCTAAAAGCGTGGACGGCCACTTTAACCGTGGCAATATACTTCTAATTAAAGGTGACGGCATCAATGCGGTCTCAGAATTCAGGTCCGTCATAAATGACCGTCCCCGGTTTATGACCGCTTATCTGCGGCTTGCCAATGCGCATGTCCTGAACCAGGAGTTGGAATTGGCAGTAGATACGCTGCAAAACGCTTTGAAAATCAATCCCCAATCCAAAGCAGTGCGCAGAGCGTTGGCTCGGATCTATGTAATCAGAAAAGACTACACGGCTGCTGAGAACCAATTGCGCGAGATTCTGGAAATAGATCCCGATGATAGGGTTGCGAGAGCCGATATTGGAGATTTTTTGCTCGATCAAGATGATTTTGAAGGGGCCGAAAAGGAATATATGATGATAATGAAAGATGCCTCCAAGGAGCCCCTTCTTTATATGCGGTTGAGCCGATTTTTTTTCAAACGCAATAATGCGAAGGCAGCACTGGAGACCCTAGAGGAAGGCTACAATCAAAATCCGCGATCAGCGGAATTGCTGACGGGTCTGATCCAGATGTATGTTCGACAGGAAAAATATGATTCGGCTATATCGCTATGTGAGCAGCGTATCAGCGAAAATCCCAATGACGTGTTCAGCTACAATTTGCTTGGCTGGGTATACGGTGAATCAAGAAAATACGATCAAGCGGAAAAGGTTTTAACAACTGCAATAGATTTGCAGCCAATGTGGCCGGCACCGCATAATAATCTTGCCAAGCTCTATCTGATTCAAGGAAAGAAAAAAGAAGCCATAGAAAAATTTGAAGCCGCCATCCAGAGCAACCCGGAAAATCCGGCGGCCTACCTGTCTTTGGCTTTATTATATGAAGGTGACCGTGACTTCAGCAATGCCATCGGAATATATGAACAGGCGCTGAATGAGAATCCTCAATTTTGGTTTGCAGCCAATAATCTGGCATTTTTGCTCAGCGAGCAATTCGACAAGCCTCAAGATCTCGACCGGGCGATGCAGCTTGCGCAGAATGCTCTGAAGCAGAAGCCCGGAGATCCCGCTGTCTTGGACACAGTTGGCTGGATATACTACCGAATGGAAGATTTCAATCAGGCTCAAGAGTTTATTGAAAGGGCTCTTGCCGGAGCACCGGACGCATCGATTTTAAATTATCACATGGGAATGGTGCTTTATAAAAATGGCGAAACCGAACAAGCTCGGAAAAGCCTTGAAAAGGCACTGGAAGGTGAAGAAGACTTTCATGGACGCCCCTTAGCTGAGGAGACGTTGAATAATATTAGAGCGTCGAATTCGTAATATCAGGTAAAATGTTCGGCTCTCAGTCAATATATTTTTGGATTCGTATATATTATCCGAGGGGAAAAATGGAGGCTATATGAAGCGCAACCTCTGGTTGGCTGGAATAATGATTTTAGTATTGTCATATCCTTTGTTGTCATTGGCGGCTGAAGAAGCTTCTGTAGTGCCCAAGCATGATTACATCATAGGGCCGGGCGACATCCTGGACATATCGGTTTGGAAAGATAATGCGCTTACCAAGCTGGTTACTGTATTGCCGGATGGAAAAATTTCTTTCCCGCTAATTGGACAGGTTTCAGCCGGTGGCAGGACGGTTGCGCAGCTGAGAGAAGAACTTGAGAAAAAGCTCGAGCGTTTTGTACCTGATCTTAGCCTCAGTGTCGTAGTCCATCAGGTTAACAGTATGATGATTTACGTTGTTGGCAGAGTCAATCGACCCGATAGATTTATTCTAAACACCAATGTCAATGTTTTGCAGGTCCTCTCGATGGCGGGCGGCCTGAATCCTTTCGCTAAAAGGACTAAGGTCAAAGTGTTCAGGGAGGAGAACGGAAAGACTATTACCATCCCTTTTAACTACAATGAGGTCACAAAAGGCAAAAACCTGCAGCAGAATATCCGGTTAAAGAGAGGTGATGTTGTCGTAGTCCCTTAGACAAGCCAGGTCGGAACATACATCCGTTGGAATCGTAGCCTGATTGAGCGAAAGTGGATTAATTAGTACCTAAACTAATCGGTTCCAGGTTCAGGGTTCAAGGTTCAAAGGTTACAACTACCTGAAACTGCATACTATATCGATAGTGATCTGGCATACCCGACTTCACCCATTGGATGAATATGTAGTATTGACATAATATGGCTGAATCCATTTGATGGCAGTTGGTTGTTATTCGCTATTTGGTATTGATCACTGATTTGTTTTATTACCCTCCTGTAGGTGCAATATAAGATATGATATGAAAATTCTTGCGGTTGGATTGATGGTAACGATGATACTGAGCTTCTGGCTGCCGGCCGCCAATTGTGATCAATTCGAAGTAAAGCCTTATCTTGCTGTACGCGGGGAATACAACGATAACATTTTCTTTATACCTGAAGATGAAGTCGATGACTATATCCTGACCATAAAGCCGGGTATCGAGTTTACCGAACGCACCGAACGTCTGGAAGCAAAACTTAGCGGGGAGGTGGCGCCATTTTTCTACGCGGATAACCCAGATCTCAACGATGTGGATCAGGACTACCGGGGGCGGATTGGATATCAATTCACACCCCGGTTAAATGGCAGAGCCGACGCCTTTTTTATTGTCGACAACCTTCCCGACCGCGATATCCTAAGTACCGGTCTGGTTCAAAGTATCGACCGACGCAAGCGCTATCATTTGGGGGCTGGAACGAATTTCCTTCTGTCCGAGAAAGCGGCGGTGGATGTGTCTTATGATTTCAATAGAGATGATTGGGATAAAGATGTTATTGATCAGGAAGATTTAACCAGCAACGTTGTCAATTCAGGGTTTATCTACAATTTAGGCGATTGGCTGGAGGCCGCGACAGGCCGCATGAATTTCGGATATGCGAATTATGAATACGATACATCAGAGACAGACAGCATCTATGGCGGCGTTGGATTGAAGCACTTCTTCAGTGAAATCGTTACGCTTGAAGTGGACGTCGGGGTGCGCTTTGTGGATTCCGAGTTTGATGTTATTAAATTTGTCCCGATCGTGCCGGGTCTGCCATTTGTCAGACAAACCGTCGAAAAAGAGACCAATTCCGGTTGGGGCGTCATCGGACAGGCCATTTTGGAAATTCGGGATGAGAAAACCCGCGGCAATTTTCTTATCTCCCGTGATCTTGCGGCCACCAGCGGCCGCACGGGACCGACCGACCAGTTCCGGATGATCTTTTCCCTATTTCATCGATTTTTGGAAGATATGAGAGTTGGTTTGACGGCCGGGTATTATCACAATAAGGCGGATTCGGGTGACTTTTCATTGCAAGAGATCGACGAGGATACTTTTCGTATACGCCCCAGTATCCGCTGGGAATTTTACGAAAACTATACTCTGGAAGGGGCCTACACCTACACATATGTTGACGATAAGGCCACCGACCGCATTAAGAAACAGAACAGGGTTTTCTTGCAGGTAGCGTATGGTTTGCCGCTATTCGACCTATTGGATTTGTTCACACCGCAGGGCCGCCAGATCATTGCGGGGTCCGTCCCTGTGCCGGAGCCACGCTAGGCAAGTACCCCAATTGAAATAAAGACAATTGGAAGTTATTAGTTATTTGTTATTAGTTGATTGGTTCCAAAGGAATGCAATCCGTTTTTTTACATCTCACTGATGGTAGAAAAAATAAGATCAGGCTCTCAGCCAATTGTAGTAACGATTAACAAACAACACCTAAATGAGTGCTTTTTGTTCATTTAGGGTTGTATTAAAAGCAAGGCAAAGATAGGTTGAGGGCTTGTGGTTACGGCAAATATGGTCAGTAATACTAAAGTACTTGGATATTTCCAATGGTGTACTCGAAGGTTGGGTTCAATTTTGCCTTGTTGTTTCCCCTGCGGGAATGCCGGAGGACTTCAGAATCCGCGATGTAAAGGGATCGCAGTAGGCGACTGCGGCTTCACTCTTGACGTCTCGACTCTGAAGCCATCCGACTTCTACAATGTTAGGGTAAAGCTGGCGTTTTAGGAGATAGTCAATGGAAACGGCTCAGATATCGCTCAACGATTATTTTGTTATCCTGAAGCGAAGAAAATGGAGTTTGATTCTGCCGGCGCTATTTTTGATACTGATAAGTATGGGTGTGGCGCTTGCCCTTCCATCGATGTATAAATCAACCGCTACTATTTTAATAGAAGAGCAGGATATTCCATCTGATATCGTCATGACAACGGTAACCAGTTATGCCGAACAGCGTTTACAGTCCATCAACCAGCGCATAATGAGTTTTTCCCGGTTAGTGGAAATCATTCAGCGTTTTGAACTATACTCGGAACATAAAGATAGCTGGACGACTGATGAAATGGTGGAGCAGATGCAGAAGGACTCAACCCTTGAACCCATCAGCGCCGAGGTCATTGACCGCAGGACCGGCCGTCCAACATCCGCTACCATCGCATTTACATTATCCTATGAAGCGAAGAATCCTGGAACGGCGCAAAAGGTAGCCAATGTCCTGACATCCCTGTTTCTTTCTGAGAATCTGCAGGAGCGCGAGAAACAGGCCAGAGAGACTTCAGCGTTTTTAGAGTCTGAGTTGGATAAAATCAAAGTAGAATTATCTGATTTAGAGGCCAGGATTGCAATTTTCAAAACGGACCACATCAATGAACTTCCCGAAGTGATGCAGCTTAATTTGCAGAGCCTGGACCGGATCGAGCGAGACATCGCGTTGACAAATCAGCAGTTGCGCAAGCTAAAGGAAAACGAACAATATTATACTACTCAGCTTGCCAGCATCGATCCATATATCAATAGTGAGGAGAAGGCGACAAGTCGGCGCAGACTGGAAGAACTAAAAGTCGAATTGATCCATTTAACTAAGCGGTTCTCAGAAGAATACCCGGATGTTAAAAAGACGCGGGCGGAGATTGCAGATCTCGAAAAAGTACTTGAAACAATTGAGCAAAAGCCAAAATCTAACGGTGACCCGCCGGATAATCCAGCCTATATTAATCTTTCAGCCCAGTTGGCAAGCACGCGCGCTGAAATCAGCTCTATTAACAGCAATATCGAAACGCTTCGGGCAACTGCCGACGAATTTCACCGCAGAATTTCGGCTACCCCCAATGTCGAGGAAACCTATAACGCATTAATTGCAGAGCGCGCAAATACCCAGGCCAAATTCAATGACCTGATGCAAAAACACATGGAGGCCAGGGTGGCGCAGGGACTTGAAAAAGAGCAGAAAGGCGAACGATTCACTTTAATCGATCCGGCGCGGCTGCCGGAAAAGCCGTTTAAGCCGAATCGTCTGGCGATCATGCTGATTGGTTTCGTACTCGGAATTGGAGCCGGCGTCGGTATGGCGGCGTTAAGTGAGTTCAGTGACGATAAGGTATATGATGCAGATCAGCTGGAACGTGCGACTCATTTTCCGGTACTCGCCGGCATTCCGGCAATTCTAACCAATAAGGATATACGGCATCGACGAATGAAAAAGGTTGTTCTGGTTGGCGGTACCCTTTGCGCTATTGTAGCCGGGTTGGTAATTTTTCACTATATGGTCATGGATTTGAATATATTTTGGGTTAAATTGATGCGGAGGCTTGCTATTTAATTAAATCCTGAAATCCTGGTCATCAGGACCAGGTCAGTGACAACTGGCTCTGCCATAGACCCGATCTTTTGGAGATTTCAGGGATTAAGGTTCAGGATTCAGGGTTTAAGGTTCAGGGTTCAAGGTTCAAGGTTGATTGATTCGCTACGCTCGATCCATTATATAAAAGCGAATCACGCTGGGAGACTGGCACCGGTGAAAGACAATCCACTTTATGGGAGACTTTTATCCGATGTGTCGGATTCTTCTGCTGACACCTGGTACCTGAAAATCAGAATATTGCCGGTTAAGTCAACATTCTCTTGATTCCCTATGGGGTGGACCAAGGCGAGCCCCTTTAGGGTTGGATATTTACTTCAGCAGGCCGCGAGTTCATTTTGATAGAGGCCGTCATATCTTCCTAGATCATATTCTCGCGAAGAGCGGGGAGCTGGAATCCAGAAAAAAGTCGCTGAAGCTACTATGTGCTCGCTTCCGCGGGTATGACAATTAGTAAAGAATCCATGCCCAGAGGGCCCGGCTTTGATTTCACCCCGGAGGGGCGGAGTTTTACTTAGACTCCGACTGGTATAATGGAGTATTGGAACATTGGAATATTGGGAATCGAAAGCGGATGACGGTCTGATGTTATGAACTGATCCGTGCCACTCCTCTAGAATTAGATCCCATTCCACTAAACACAGCATTCCAACCTTCCAGTATTCCATCATTCCAATCCCGCTTGCAGCGGAGTTCACGGCATTGCCGATTGTCTCTGACCTGGCCCAAAAGACCAGGTTTTCTGCGACAAAATAAATCCTATATTGCGGAGTGAGGTATGAAACTCAGAAAAGCGCTGGAAAAAGCGAAAGAAAGTCGCAAGGAGCGCACCCACAATGACCTGCTTCGAGACAGCGGGGTCGTGAAGAATATTCCCGGTAACGAATGGAAGCCTCCGGTATACTCCGCATCCAGGCGTATTGAGTTGAATTTGGCGACGTTGCTTCAAAATCGATGCATTTGCATAGAGCCGAATTCGCCTGAAATCGATTGTTATAAACTTTTAAGGACTAAAATCCAGCAGTTGGTGCAGCAAAAGGGCTGGCGCACGGTGATGATCACAAGCGCCCTGGCGGGAGAAGGTAAAACATTGACGGCGATTAATCTGGCGCTAACATTTGCCAAAGCATACAGCCAGACGGTTATGCTGGTCGACTGTGACCTGCGATATCAAAACGTCCATAAAACCTTGGGTTTTGTTAGTGGTTCAGGGTTGATCGACTATTTGGTCCATGATCGACCGCTGCAGGAAATCATTATTTGGCCGGGGGTTGATAAATTGACATTGATTTCCGGTGGTCGGACGATACAAAACAGCACCGAATTGCTCGGATCCCCACGAATGCAAACTCTCGTTAAGGAAATGAAATCGCGCTACGATGACCGCTTTGTGCTGTTTGATGTCCCGCCGTTGTTGGTTGGGGCGGATGCCCTGGCCCTGATCCCCTATATCGACTGTATACTTATGGTAGTTTATGAAGGATGGACGTCCACCAAGAATGTCCAAAAGGCGCTGCAAATGCTGCCTCAGGAAAAATTTCTCGGATTTGTCATGAACCAGCAGAAAAACGTTAGAATTGAAAAATATGCATATTACAGTAGATAGGTCTGAACGTTAGGATAAACTCTCTTCGCGGAACACGAGGGCGATCTTTTGATAAAAATTCATAAAAATTAAAAAGGGTGAGATTCAAATTTCTTGCCTCTAACCACAAACTTCCAACCGCAAACATAATACCATGTACGAATCCTTCTACGGTTTAAAAGAAAAGCCTTTTCAGATTGTCCCGAATCCCAAATACCTCTACAAGAGCCCCAAGCACGAGAATGCGTTGACATATCTGGAGTACGGGCTTTCGGAGAATGTGGGGTTTATTTTGCTGACCGGTGAAATCGGTTCGGGCAAAACCACCCTGATTCAATATATCCTTACGCAAATGGGTGATGACTCCGAAGTGGCCGTCCTTTTCAATACCAATGTTTCGCCACATCAGCTTCTGACGATGATATTAAGTGAGTTTGAAATTCCAGCGCAAAATTTGGACAAAGCGGCCGCTCTTGACCGGTTTAACGAATATCTGATCGAAAAGTACGCTGAAAAAAAGAAAGTTCTTCTAATAATAGATGAGGCTCAAAATCTGTCTTGCGGGGCTTTGGAAGAAGTTCGGATGCTGTCGAATCTGCACACGGATGATCAGGCTTTGATACAGATTATGCTGGTCGGTCAGCCTGAGCTCATAAAAACCCTGCAGCATCCGAAAATGCTGCAATTTTCTCAGCGTATTGCGGTCAATTTTCATTTGGAGGGATTGGATCGCGAGGAAACCGCTGAATACATCAAGTTCCGCCTTGCAAAGTCGGGGAGCGATAAAGACATTTTTACCGCCGGGGCCATCGACATGATTTATGATCTGTCCGGCGGCATTCCCCGGTCGATCAATCTTCTCTGCCAGGCAGCCCTGGTTTATGGGTTTGCCGATGAAGTCGAGACAGTTGACAAGACAATAATCGATCAAATTGCGGAAGATAAGATCGGCATTGGCCTTGAGACTAGTGCATATCCAAATCAGGTATGCAATGCATCGGATTCGACGGCTGACTGCCCCCCAAAGTTGTTAGAGCGCTTGCGTAATCTGGAAGCCGAAGTACAGGATATTCGCTTACAGTTGGAAAACCAGGTCAAGGTTCTCGCGGGAAAGGCCGAAGAAGTCGAGGAAGACCTGGTAGGCAGATTGAATCAGCTTTTAGAAGAAGAGCGAACACGCAATGTCAAACTGCTGCGCAAATATACCCGCCTGAAGATGCGCTACGAAGCGTTGCAGCGAAATCGGAAACTGTCTGAGACAGAGCTCGACAAACTAAATGCTGACAGCAATCTATAGATCCAGTTAGCTTTATTCGGGCAAACTCAGGCCAAACCGATACCATTTTTTGGTGAATCGACTTTCTTCCCAATTTTTCTTTATAAAGGGGGCGACATGAAGGAAAAAGCGATTTGGATTGCTGCGGTAGTCATTATCCTTGGTTTAGCAATGTCTGAAAGTTATGCTGCCAGCATTTCTTTGATTGCAACCGATGACACTTATGTTTCAACTGGCTATGCCGGGGATCAAAAGTGGGCCATGGAGCTAAGATCCAGTTTTGGAACTAATGGAAACACAGCGCAATACTATTATATTTATATGAAATTCGACCTGGGCGCTATTCCGGATAACAGCGTAGTCACAGGAGCATCCTTAAATATCAAGCTTTTGGAAACTTATGATACAGTCTATTATTCGCAGTACGAAGACTACCTGTATCATATTTCAAATGACAATTGGGATGAAGGCACCGTGGTGTGGGACACGCGACCGGCTGTTGATCTAACAGCCGGTTATCTGGAGAAAACAATGATACCCTATACGCCTACTCAAGGCGCCGGTTACCTGACTGTCTGGGATTTGATGGATGCGGATCCCAACGAGACGATCTGGAACTATGGAGCCGATCTCTTAGATGACAATTTATCGTTGGCTATTGTCCCCCAACATTTTAATCCACCATATCCCAACGGGCAGTTGGTTTCAGTTTATGAGTCCGTAAACAACACATGGGTTCCCGGTACGCCTTACCTGAGCATTACATATCAAGCCGTTCCCATACCAGGAAGCTGGTTGCTTCTGGGCTCGGGTTTAGTGGGTCTCATTGGATGGGCAAGAAGACACGCTGCCTAAATTTTATAATTGACTCCCTTAGGATCAACACAACAAAGACGAGCCGCGATTGAATGAGCGGCTCTTTTTGTTGAAGGTCCCGATCATCAAGCGAACGACCGGACTGATTTGCTCCCGGACTAATCCAAGCAATCAGATTTTCCAAACTGCCCGGCAAATACCGCGACATCCTCTGCATCAACATCAAGATCCCCATTCAAATCCGCCCTAGGACTGCCGGCAGCACATTCAGCTGCAAAGGCAGCCAGGTCTGCGCCATCCACGTCCCCGCCGCCGTCAAAGTCACAGATGCATGATGACGTATTTGTATAGGTGATATCAAGGTAGGATCGGGCCCCAGCGGCGTATTCGCTGGCCTTTAACCCCACGGTTGTCGGCGTATCATTGACCAGGACAATGCCATGATTGTCAAGGCTCTCGCTTGCCCACTGCCGAACCAGGCCGGTGATGTCGATGGGAGGATAAAAGCAGTGGTCGCATCCATCGGAGAGTTCTATATGCCCCAGCGGATCGGAGTCATCATAATCGCCGCCGGCCGTCGTCCATGGCAGGCCGATTTGAGCGTTGTTCCAGGTCGCGCCATCCTCGGTCCAGTATTGCGTGACACGGTATAGATCAAGATATTGACCTGCAGGGAAATCGCTTTGGGCCCAACCATAGAAGCCGACTCTGGCTTCAACAATAAAACTGCCCATCACCTCAAGCGGCAGGGTGAATCTGCAAATGAAGTGTTCAAAATGACTCCGGTAGCTGGTATTGCCATAATTTGTGTCAGGGGTTGACGGATCCAAGAAGGTATCCTCGACCTCGGATGGTTCCTCCAACCTTATATTGTGCGTTACATCGGCAACATACTCGGCCGTCTCATTGGAATAGCCGGATTCACCCAAATCGTTTCTGGCCTTGACTCGATACGTGTAGGTATGAAGCGGCGGCAGGCCGGCATCCGTATAGACTGACGTGTTGGCGGCAAGGGTGTCGTCCAGAACACCGAATTCACCGTGGTCCACTTTTCGCTCCACCACAAAGCTATCTTCATTGTCGCTGTTGTCGATCCAGGTCAGGATGATATCAAAGCCGCTGAGTACGGAATCAAGACCAGAAGGGGCGTCAGGGATTGTCGAGGAAATTCCGGCCGTTGCAGCATTGGAATACCCGGAATCACATGGGCTCCCGGTGCCGTCGTCGTTCAAATGGGCCACCACCCGGTAGGTATAGGTCCCCTCGGCAAGTGCGGTATCAACGTATGCGTTTATATCTGCTGAAACCGTAGCGTAGCTGGTATCCCAGGCACCACCGTCCACCCGCCGCTGGACGATAAAGCTGTCCTCGTTGGTTTCCGCCGAATTGTCCGTCCAGCCTAAAGTTATCTGTTGATTGATCGAATCCGCCGTGGCCGACAGGTCGGAAGGTGGCGGCAGACATTCATTTCCGTCCCATCCCGCAAGCCTTGCCCATAGCCACCAGGCCGCCCGGCCTTTGAGAACACAGTTCAGATTGGCTTCCGCCGGAAGATAGGAATGGGCACAGTCGTCGCACCCGTCATAGCCGGTTACACCGTTGCCCGTTGTTAATTGTTCAAGTTCGGAACCCGCATTCGCTGCAATCCACTGCGCGGCCCAATTGCCGCCCGCATAGTCCAAGTTGTCCGCCAGGGCTTGGTCCCAGAAGTAGTTGCCGTCGGGATCATAGGCTTCGATATCTGCAAAATCAAAGAGAACTCTGTGATTGTCGAGGCAGTGCTGTCTGATGAGTTGATTGTTGTAGTGAACACCGTCCACGGAAAGGTCCTCACCTTGACCTTGGGCATGACCCGTCATGAACACGAATGTCACATCCGGATACTCTGAAATGAGGATCTCCATGTTATCCACATAGCGCTGGGCATTGTGGCCGTTGATGCTGCACCAGGACCACACGATGACGTTGATGTGGCTGTTGGCCGGATTATCCAACAGATTTCGCGTTGCCGTAACCCATGGGGTGACACCGTTTTCGTCGATCCAATCGCCCTGGCTCAAATCTTCACAGCCGGGGATGCCGTAATCGTCCAAGTCCAGACTGCCGGCCGCGCCGCTATCGCTCCAGGCATACTTGTCCCCAAAGGACGGAAACCGCATGAGGGCGTTCATGCCGGTAATCAGCTGACTGCCGTGGGACGTATGCTGATAGGCGATATGAAGATGATCCGCGGCAGCCGTGATCCATTCATCCGGGATCCGTGACAAATCTGTTTGCTCGTGGCCTACAATGAGTGGTTCTTGCGCCTTGACGGTCGAATGCATCCCGACCAGCACGGATGTAAGCATCAATCCGGCGACCAGAATCCTGCCGACGAAATCTTTTCTTGCTTTCATTTCTTGGCCCCCTTTCGCACTTTCCCCAAAAATTTTGGTTTCAGACCATTTTTATCTCGGCGGTTGGTACCTTTCAATTCTCTTCCCTCCAACAAGCGGGGTGACTTATGGAGGAAGTTACCGACAATCGTTCCGCCCGAAATCTGCCGCAAAAACAGAGAGGTCCAGCCGGTCCGGGTCTGCGGCCAACGACGCCAGATTACTGCCGTCCGCATCGCCATCGCCGTCGAAGTCACCCGGACAATCAACACCGCTAAGCGGGCTGAGCCGCAGGCGGTTACCTCCTTCCGTCACCTGAAAGTCCTCTACGGTAACCAGTCCATCGGCGTCCGCAGTAACCACGCCGGAAGTCACCAGCGCATTGTCGCTGACTCGCCGATTCTCCCACTGGTAGCTGGCGCCGGGGGTGACGCGGAAATTTTGCCGGCGGCGGGGCGTCACATCAACGGTTTGAATGGAGCCGTCCGTGGTGCGGAGGCTGACGCCCCAATCAGCGGTTGTGTCATTCGGGGCTCCATCCCAGGGATTCCAACTGGCTGACCATTCCAGGTTCAGGTTATAGCCGCCTGTGGTCTCCGGTGGAGCCGGCAAGCTGCCTGACGCATGCGACAGCGCCGGCAGGGTCTCGTTTCGCAATACACGAAAGCCGAAGAACGGTGCGCCACCAGATCCCCAATCCAGACCCACGGTGGGACCCATGCCGGCAAATCCCGTCCAGGTGTGCCCAAGCTCGATCACCTCAGCCGAGAATGCGCTTCGCGCCAAATACAATGGTGAATATGCCAACCGACCCTGCGATTCCCAGGCAATGCTGAAATCCTCGGTGCCGTGTGCCAGAGAGATGTGCGCCGTTTCGTTGCGGCGTTGTTCGATGAGCTGTTCCTGGTGGTTCTGCCAGTCCCAGACACCCAAATTATCATACCCGGCCAGGTGTCCAGCATATCGCCCGCGATTCTCAATCGGTAGATTCAACTCAACGCTGCCCCACTTGGGCTCGAGATCAGTCGCCACCCAATCGGCAGCCGAGCCCGTGGATGCTTCGCGGTAATTGGTCATGGGTTCACTGCAATAAACAGCCGAGAAGACATCGGGATAGCGCATGGCAAGTGCCAGTGCCCCACTTGCCCCCATGGAATGGCCGTAGGCATAGATGCGCTGCTCGTCAATGGAAAAATGCGGATCACGGAGGGTGTCGTAAACGGCACGAAGCAGCCGCTGTTCGGTGAAGTTAACGATCGGACCGGTTGTAACCGGAACCCCCGTTTGAGAGTAGTCGTGGGTGGCGCTATAACCATAGTACCACGACGGCCTCGGAATGTTGGCTGGATCGACGCCCGGGTCGTCACCCCACAGCTCCACTGCACAGAAATAGTGCGAGCCTTCACTAAAGGAGTAGCGGGTACCATGGCCTTCGATGTGCAGCACGAGGGCATAGTCATCGGGCAAAATACCCCCACACTGCCCGGCAGCGGGCAGGCCCACAAAGTAGTTATAGGCATACGTCAACCCTTGGGTCGTTTCAAAGGTGGGATTCCAGCGCGCAAAATCCATGAACTGGGTGTAGACTCGCCCCAGGCCGTTGTCTGACTCCCAAATCAGTATCGGTGACGGGTCGGCTACCATCTCCGCCAGCGGTCCGAAGCCATTTCCGGTGCCGAAGGTGGTCTGGTTTTCTTCACCCCCATAGAGGGTCGTAATCGCGTAGTAGGCCACCCCGTCTGCACCCGCTGTCCAAACAAACAACCCGGTCGTGTCCGCCAGCTGACTACCCTGGGGCTGGATCACATAGTTTCGCAGCGGAACATAATCGCCATCATCCTCTAATTGGGGCCCCCTGATTCGCTCAGTATGGTATGCACTGGTGCCTCCGGGCAGCGTTGCCAGGACGTCAGCCTCGGGCAGATTGGTGGGGGTGATGGTTTCATCATGGCGATATATGCGATACTGCTCACCGGTGAGGTCGGCGCGCTCGCTCCAAGTGATAAACGTCTGGCCATCCCGGTGAAATACCGTCAAATCAGTCGGCTGGGGCGGGCCTGTGTATTCGTCCGCTCCAATGTCGATTCCCGGGCCGTGCGGTCTGACGTCACCATCGTAGTCGTCGGTGAGGCCGGCAACGGCTCTCCCCGCGTCGGATACCGTGGGGACCACGAATCTCAGATGAAGATTTCCGGAAAGACTCCCCACCGTGACGCCATTCGCCAGAATCAGGAAGGCGTCGTCCAGGGTGTATGTGCCATCCTCCAGCCAGATGATCGGATCGCCACCCTCATTGGCACTGATGATGGCATCGGTCAGTTGGATGTAATTGCTGACGACGATGTCGCCAGTTGCCGGCGCGGCAACGGCAAGCGCGATTGCCATTGAGACCACTGATCCCATTACCCGGCAGCCCGTCAAAATGATCTGTACTGATAAACCTGATCTTCTCATGCTGATTTCCTCTTCCTGTCCTCGTGGATCTGCTGTCCGATTCGGACATGCCGGAATCGAGTAAAAAACGCTACCGCGACCCACGAAAACGGGTTTCCACCCACTGTCCGCCCATTTTTCTTATGGACTGGGCCAAAGAAGTCCAATCAGTCTCCTTAGGGCCAAGGTTTTTAGAAGGATCTATGTCTGCGAACCTTCTTGCTAATACCTTGCATGGCTATTTTCCGAAGAGGTTGCGGTTTATTGGGAAGTTAACCGGGGCCTGGTTTTGGTTCTCAGTCTGGTGGAGATCCGGCAGAGGTATAGGATCAAGGCAGGATGACGATATCTAGCTTATGGTTAGAATGCGTTCTGGTAAGACTGAATTTATTCTGATTTTCATTGACTTGTCAAGAAATATATCCTGGCCATCATATTGACACAGCGAATGCAGGCCGATGCCGGGAATGCATCATCGCGTTGACCACTTTAACAGCATTAATGGGCCCAAGAGTCAAATGCAAATCCGACCTTTCCCTTAATGAAAAGACCTATTTTTCCGGAAACCAGCCGATTTAGCTGATCAAGTTGATTATAGCGAATAGTTGCTTTACTGAATTCATATGGCGCAACTTCAAGCTTTTTCTTACAATAGGCAAACTTATCCGCGACGCTGATCTACCGACTCACCACCGCAGAAATGGACAACTCCCGAAGCTGAATGCAAACAACGCTAAATCTTGACCGTCGATCAATCCATCATTGTTCAGATCTGCCTTTGAATTTCCAGAGGAAAAGAAAATGAGAAAATTGGACAAATCTGATCCATCAGCGTCACCATCCAGATCGTAATCTCCCTGGAGGTGACTTAGTTGTTGAATATCGATTAAAAACATTTGATTGCCGTTTAAGCTGCCGTAATCAATGTTTCTTTGAGTATGGTAGATTTTTCCATCGATCGAATCAATAAAGGTGATGAACACTTTACCGGGAACTGTATTGTGATAACCCGTCCGTTCATCAAACACCCCGGCCCATTGTCTGTCGCCAAAAAACGCGCCATTATGTACTTCCAACGGTGCTTCAATGTCAAAGTCTTCATGATTCAAGTGTAGAATCCCTTCTTTAGCCCCAATTACACCTCCCCAAACACCATTGAAGTTGTCACTGATTTCGTCGCCCAGCACACGATAGATCGAGTTGACAACTGAGTCGTTGGTGTCCTGCGCCACGAAGTTCGCTTCAAACCTGTAAAGCCCAAACTCGTCGAGATCAAAAATAAAATCCTGTATTTTGAGCCTTTGCCTGGATGAAGGCGGGAGGTGTGGGGGCCGTTTGATCTTCAACCTCAACCTGCAGCCTTCTTTGTCTTCGGGCGGCGCCATGTTGTATTATCTGTTTCTGGTAACTTTTAAACGGCGCTTCCGGTTGTTTTTTACCGCCTTTGCTTTTTATCTGAAGATTACTTTCTCGCGGGAAAATACTCCTGGAATAATTTGAACTGAAAGGGTCTGTCTCTCTTTCGTGTGTAAAAAGCTCTCCAGCTGCCGAAAAAATGAAAATACACAGAGTAGGGAGACATATACAAGTCGTAAGGATCAACCGCAGGCGAAGTTTGAAGATCATAGAAACTCCTCCTTTTATATACAATATCCTTAATGCAGGTTTAATACCAGAAGGCTACCGAATTTGGTTTGCAGAACATATCTAGGTATGGCATCGAAATTATGTAAAATAATTTATCAAACACCCAAAACCGATATGTAAATCATTGCCGACTGTCTACTTGGTTTTCATATTACCATTTCAACTGTTAACTTCGTGTACAGATTTTCGGAACTGAAGATTTTTTTAAGTTTAACTGATTTTGTCTTACTCCCTTCATAAACCGCCGGCATACCACAAGTTTAGATTGAAGGACCGCAACACCCGGTGCCGGTTGGGTCTTTTCAGTTCTAACTCCTTTATATCAGGATAGCTTGTGGAGGGAATTATAGAATACTTTTCCGGGTGGATCATGCATCAGGCCAATAGAGGGCATCTCTCTTGTGACAGTGAAGTACAGAGTCATTTATTGCAAGTCGAAAGCACCAATGCCAGTTGCCAGCTGAACGAGAATCGGATTGTCAGTGGCCGAAAATTCAGATAATGTCGCTGATCGGCCAGTATTTATGTCGCTAATTCGAAGCTTTCCGAGAAATTCTCCCGTATCGCCATCAAGAGTGATCTCTTATTTTCGCCTTTCAAGTAAGCGGCATCCGGATTAGAAATGTGGTCGGCCAGGTGATGGTCGACGACGGCTTCGGGCAGATTGTCATCCGCCATGTAACCGGCGACGTGACGGTGCAGGACACCAGCGGCAGGATTGAAATCAACGACATCGGCGGCAGCGTTACCGTATCCGATGGCGCCGCCAGCATCGACATCTATGGTGTAAATGATAACGTTTTCATCCGTAAACCGGGCAGCGGCGCGCTCGATATCGATGGCTTGCAGGGCCAGGTGACGATTCGGGAGCAGAGCCCGGGAGTGAGCGGTAGATTGGTTGATTCGTTGATTAATTGATTAAGAAAGTGATCAATCAGCTACTATTAATCAGTAATTTCCGGTTAGGAAATTGCATAAAAAATTTGTAAAATCATAGAGTTAAGTTGATTTTTTACTTGACATTTAAGGCGCCATATGCGGCGCGACCTGTAATATTAAAAATTATTACAGGGGGTTACAGATGCCGCATTCAGTCAAGCCTCAAAAAAACAGTCAAGCAATCGAATTTCAACATTTTTTTCAACCTGTCCAGGACACGATGATCGACATGCCTAAGCTCGAATCTCAAGGCAACCGGCCGCTTCAGATGACCTTCGAGGATCATCTTAAAGCCTTGGTTTACTTTCCACCATTCTGCCCAACATCTGCTTCAGGTGCTTGAACAGGATGATTTTGCTCGCAATCAAATTGCTCCTGAAGACGGCATTAAAAAAAGGTAATTACTCAGCGTAATTTTCGGTTATACTACTATCTATTCGGCAAATTCTGGCAATTTGCCATTAAACAAAAGCTCTAATGCTCGACTTGACTTTATGCCTTGTTTTCGACAAGTCGACAGAAAACTGCGAACCAGACAGAAGGTCTTGGCTCCATCCATGGAACGGAAACAACCTGATATCTTCTGCTGAACTTTCGTCATTCGGATATCGTTTTCACCCAAATTGTTGGAGAAAGGAACCAACGCATTTTCCATAAATCTGAGCGTGTCATTTTCATAGTCCCTGAGCCGCTCCAATAAATTTCTGGATTTTGATTTCTTAATCCGGCCTCTTTTACCTTTTTTCTTTGGCCGGACAGGCTCTGGACATTCGATTTCGCCTTTTTTTATAATCTGCCGGTATTTGGACCGGTATTTTTTGGCATCTGCTGCATTCAGTGCGCCACCGGCATCGATTACCTTGTTGTTGATCGTTACAAGCAGATTGCTCAAGTTCTGCGCCCATTTCTGACCATCCTGCTCGAAAGCTCTGGTCAATTCTCTCAGATGGTGGGCGTTGCACAGCGCGTGCGTACAGCCGAGTTTATAATACGGCTTCCAATGGTCATGGCACAGTATGCCTTTGAACTCGGGCAGAATATCCATATCGTTCATGGCATCCAAGCCCCGCTTCTCATGGGGGTAATAAAACGTCCAGTCGCCATTGGACACACAGTGTAGCCAGTGGCCTTTGCCGCCGATATTTATGCCCGTTTCATCGGCATGTGCCAGATCTGAACCGGCCAATTTGTTTTTGACCACAGTTTCAAAATCAGCCAACAACCGAAAGGCTTCCATGTTAAAGTTGAAAATCGAGCCTTCGCTCACGGGTATATGAAGCTGGTCGGCAAAGTAATCTTGTATCCGGTTATAAGGAATAAGCTGAAATTGCGACATATAGACCGAATGGGCTTTGAGACCGGTCCCATACTGAACCGCTTTTTTGACTCCTTGGGGAAAAGAGGCGACAAATTGATTACCATTGGCATCTTCCAGTATCTCCGCCTGGTATTCGGTTACCACTCTGGAGATATCAATATCGAACACCTGACGCGTCTCAAAACCTACCTGCCGGTATTGTCCAGCAGGCAGCTTTCTGCGATCCACTTTTATCACTTTGATTTTATCAGGATCATCAACCTTTTTCAGTGTGGTGCCGACATGGCCTTTTTGGCCGCCAGGCTTTTTACCCGTTTTGCTTTTTGGTTTCTTTTTTCTGTTCGGATCGCTCGACGGCGGTTTGCTGCTGTTTGTGCTGTTTAAATTTAAACGATTGGCAAGCAAGGTGATTATCAGGATCATTATTTCGAACATTGATTGGGTGGCCGCTGACAGATTCTTATCTTCAGCTATAAGCCGTCGAGCCTTTTCAATAGTGGCCTCTATATCAATGTTTTCGATTTTCATTCGGTTCCGTTCCTGTGTTAATGAATGAACTCACTATAACACATGTTTTGAAACCGATATTTTTAGCCGTAAAATCGCCCCTGAAGCCATCAAAAAAAATGATTGAAAGGGATGATGCGTTTAAACGCTAGCGAATAGTGTAACGCCAAAGTTCGCAAAATAATTGTCTTCGCATTTTACATGTCTTAGAATATCGATAGGTTTCTTCTCTTACAAAATGACCCCCAAATGCAAAAAACCGGCACGGT